>Ga0214479_100314_pt1 | contig 30769 bp, 23 predicted proteins | sample M1_20Mar14CPVII9_5_FD_165054 | JGI IMG/M metagenome (GOLD analysis project Ga0214479, IMG submission 165054) | Marine eukaryotic communities from Monterey Bay, California, United States - M1_20Mar14CPVII9sort6BwellE14 | ecosystem: Environmental > Aquatic > Marine > Unclassified | place: USA...
CATATGTCAAATTATTGAAAAACGTCCAATAGACTTACCAAACGATGTGGAACATATTCAAGATGTCGAGTGGGCTGATTCAGGACCAAGTGAGACACATAATCGTGCCGGTGGGTCATCTTCTAACTTGTCTAATATGGGTGGTGTATTCCAATCGGCAAATTCGGCAATATCCAAGTTAGAAAGAGCATCACGTCCTAAGCCCATCCGTCCTGAGGCATGTTTCTGTGAACCAAACCTTACCACACAAACTATGTGTTGTACAGACACATCCTGTGCATTATTCGCATGTCAAGAGGAGTGTGGTACTAATTGTCCCGCTGGGCCATTATGTGGAAATAAACGTATAACTAAAAAAGAATGGAAACCACTATCGGTTTTTGATGCAGGATTAAAGGGTAGGGGATTAATGGTACAACAATCTTGTCAACCTGGTGATTTTATTGTGGAATATGTTGGTGTGGCAGTTAAGAAACAATATTTGGATGGTTTGTTCTCACGATATAAACATGAAAGAATGTTATATATTATGGCATTGGATGGGAATGTTTATATCGATGCACGACATCGGGGAGGTATTGCACGATATATTAATCATTCATGTGAACCAAATTGTGTTGTACATCGTTGGAAGGTGAAGGGTATTAGTCGAGCGGGTGTATTCGCGTTGAAGGAAATTAAGGAGGGTGAAGAATTAAGTTTTGATTATCAATGGGAACGTAAACGTGGAAGATCATTGACTAAGTGTCATTGTGGATCAGTAAATTGTCGTGGTACAATTGAATCATCTAAAACATCAAATGATGATGATGACGATGAGGAGGAAGAGTTTGAATTGGAAGGTGAATGGATGGAACAACGCGAGGGACAACTTCCAGGGAAGAATATTATGAATCGTACCGTGAAAGTTTATGAACCTGACGATGATTTATGGAATGTTGCCGATGTTGCTCAGTATGATAACACGAATGGGAATAAGCATTTATTAATGTATCATGGTACTGATGCTGTTGAAGAACATTGGGTTGATTTAAGTACACGGAAGTGGATGATATTAGTTGAACCCCAGAAGGAGGGTGCACTTGAGGGTATAGGCGATGGACAAGGCAGTTATGCCATTACCCGTAAGAATGAATATGGTGGAAGTAGGAATAACTCATCACAATCACTACTAATCAATGCTCCTCAGGGTGCATTAGGATCGAATGCCAACACTCCTCGGTCAGATGGTGCTCAATCTCCCATTCCTGGCAATAAGGGACGGAGTTATTTATACATCCAAACACCCGTTAAGGATATTATGGTGGCACGACATACATTATTCAAATGTTCACAGTATTCAAGGGTGCATATTGATACTGACAAGTTAACTGTGCCACATAATTGGGGACTGGGAAAGAATACTTTATCTTTTGGTGAGGGGAAAGATGTATCGGATGAAGAGGAGGCTCAATTCTTATCAAAGGCATATGACAACTCCAAAGATGGAGTGGTTTGGAAGTTGAGCGTAACAGGCAAGGAAGTTGCCAAGGCTGTTGAATGGCTCGAGAAGATTTTGGGAAGGATTAATGCCGATTTGGGTATTGCTGCACCAGACGCTACCTCTGGCCTAACTCCGGCAATCAATGGTAGCATGGCAAGCCTTGCATCAGCGGGAGGTATTGCTGAACCCGAAGACAATCGTCACAGGACAGAGGTGATCATCCCCCGCATCATTGTTGCCGAGACTAAGACGCGGTTCTTCTCGCTCAAGGGGTATTGTTACAATTGTGAAGTGAAACTCACACATTCCGATTCCAAGTCCAAACAATTTGCCAAATTTACAATATTATCTGAAACGGAGAGTGATTTAGAGAAGGCAAGGGAGTATTTGAGTGGTGAGCTGGATAGTATGTGTCGATCTCATAATGCACCAATGACAAAGCTAGGTGTCTACAAGGACTTGGGCTGGATGGGTGGTGAATTGTCCAACACAGATTATCGACACTTGTTTGGTGATCTCAAGAAGAACAATGCCTCATCGTCCTCGGCGGTGTTTGATGCTTTTGAGGACTTACAAGGGTCTGCATTTGCTACTTCTTTTATGAAAACTAATCGTTGTACAATCTTGGTACAATCCGAGGAGGATATGGGACGTTTATCGAACAATCGTTTGATTAATGAGGCTACTCCATATCAGTCTCGAAAGATTTTCTTCAGTACGAGTAATACCTCACGAGTGTCCACTCTTTGGGGATACATGAAGTCCCGACTTGACGACTTACGACGAGGCGTGTACTTTTACCCTTTGGGCTCAGACAGGGTTTATCTGAGTGCACTTATGGCGCCTATACGAAATAATTTAGGGCAAGAAGGAGGGTCCTGGAACTACTTCTTTGAATTTGTTGAACAAACAAGTGGTGCAAAGGTCGGCATAGATCCCATCACAGGCAATACTCACTTACGTGTTGACGGGGGAGACTCATCTGTGGGTGGTGAGGAGGGTGAACGTCAAGTTACTCACAAGATTGATATTGCCATGGAATTAATCCATATCCAGATTGAGTTATTCCGAGATCATCATATTCGTAAACAACGATGGGGATTCGGACGAGATTGGGCTCTTTTGTTGGAATCTGATCAAGGCACCGAGACTAATAGTGACGGAGATGCTGCTTCTACCTCCAAGTCTACAAGTATTGCCGACTCTCTCCGACTATCGGGTACAACTGCCGTTGGATTAGCTTGTCTCGAAATATCTGAAATGATTACAGGTTCTGGTCTCTCTGAGAAGGTTGCCGCTCATGCCTGTACTATATTCTATCGTTACATCAATCTACCCAATACTCCGAAGAACACTGATGGCAGCATTAAGCTTCGTGATATACAATTAGCATCACTCTATATTGCCAACAAGTCTCAAAAGGTTGTCAAGTGGAGACGATTGGATGCAGTACTTGAGCATGCCTACCGTGTCTTTTACCCTGGATCACTGTTCAACCCCAAAAGTGAGGAAGCGAAGAATTGGGAACGTCGTGTCATCAAGGCCGAGAAGATCATGCTAACTGCAATGAATTATGATGTCTTTTGGTCAGGCGTGGATTGGGTTATTAATGCCGTGGTTGGTACCAAGGCGATGGCTGAACCACTTGCCGAGAATGCCATGGGAATAGCACTTTCGGGACATGTGTTGGCCGCTGGTCCATTGCTTTGGCTCAAGTATGGCCCGAAGTATGCCTTTGCAGCAATTTGCGGCCTCCTATCATTTGATATCGAGCCACTCTTCCCCGCATTGAATCTTCAGCCACTTACGGTATCTCATGCGGCCGAACTTATTTACCATTCAAGTCAGTCGTTGTCAGGCGTGAAGAAGAGCTCGGCATTGAAGTCCAAGCATGAAATATTCAGTGATGCCAAGTCATCTAGTATGGGTGCCAACATTCAAAAGATGCAAAATGATTGTGCCACGTATCTGAGTAAACATCAAGGATCGAAGAGTATTGACGACTCTACCTTTGTATCATCTCCCGAATACAAGGGAATTGGAGAAAATTCCAAGCTCCGTCGTGTCTTTCGGGGAGTGCCGAGTTATCAAGTTGAGAGGCAAGTACTGCCGGTACTTGCAAAGATTTGTTTCGAGTCGAAATGTACCATCCGATTCTCAGATGGTATAGTAGAGGGTTCTAATGATATTATTTTGGAAGGGAATTGGAAGTCCTTAGCTATTGCTGAAGAGTTGCTCTGTGAGATTGCGTCGTTATCTCCACCGGTACCATTTCATGAACAACCAGTGACAGCTGCCTATTCAACACTAGCCGATCAAGACACTAAGAAATCGGATAGTGAGGCAATTAAGTCAGTTAAGATCAAGCCGGGGTTGCTCGACATGAAACAAATTGATGGTAAGCATGGGTGGTATGGGACACTGGATTCTACTGCCGAGATGTATGATGCTGGATGGAAAACGTGTGTTGCGGGTAATGCACCACAAGAACACCTCGATACAGCAGGACTGCGATGGTGGGTACCCCATCAATATGGTCCGAGTCTTAGTGGATCACTGTGTGAGATCTTCTCTTCTCCTAAACTGTTCAATGGTGGTTCTATTGACATGAAAGCGTTGGCATTAATGGCGCAATCCTTTGCTGGTGGATACACGAGAATGCAGACATTGTTTCCCGCACTAAGTTCATTCTTGACAGGCCCCGAAGGCGACGAGGCACAGGAAAATGATACGACTGTTCCCCTCTCTTTACAGCGTTGGCCTCCCGAGAAGGTTCAAAACAAGGAGCAAAAAACAGCTGGGGAGGATATAATGCAAATGGGGTACTCGGCGGCGGCACTTCAGGAGATGCAATTATTGCATGAACTTCACTTCTTGATTCCATCTCCTCAAGGTCATCCCAACTTTATTTTACCACTGGCAATTGCTTTGGATACTGATGTTGCTGCAGAAGAGCCGGCAGCCGCCACAACAAGTAGTATCACAGCAAAGGCAGCATCCAACGATATTTTAGCAATGCTTGATAGGAATCAAAGAGCTACTAGTAGTGGGAAGAAACAGTTAGGGGCAGGGTCTCACTTAGTCCTCGAGCCAACACCCATCAATCTTCAAAAGGTTCTTAGTAGATACTCAAGGAAGAACAATGGAGGGACAATCCTCCCATCAGCAGTCTTGGCCAGTTGGTGTCATGACATTTTGTCAGCCATTTCCTTCTGCCACTCAAATCATGTCATATTGCGCAGTCTGTTGCCTGATCAAATACATATTGATCACAGCGGTACTGCCAAGCTTAGTGGTTTATCGAAAGTTATGGTACTGCATGGCAAGGATCGTACGAAAGAGTTTGATCCACTGAAGAAGGTCCGGTCAAAGAAGGGTAAGGATCATAATACAGAGGATGTCGAGCCTTTTGCAGCTCCCGAACTTCTGCTGGGTGGCACTAGACACACCAAGGAAACTGACATGTGGGCTTTTGGAGCACTTCTGGCCAATCTCCTTATTGGTAAGCAACTCTTTCCGGGTAAAGATCGAGTGTCTAAGATGACTCAAGTGTTCAAGATTGTTGGTGTCCCCGATAGAAAGAATTATGACGACGCTAAGAAGTTTCCCTTTTACTCTAATCAAATGTATGTTATTGGAGACGAGGGGAAGAAGAAAAAGTACAACCGAGGTGTGGAGAAGGCGATGCGGCATCTACTCAAGGCATTTGGCAATGAAGCCGAATCGGACTATGCTGGATTGATCAGTCTTATCGATGGCTTGCTTCATCTTGATCCCAAGAAGCGTATGACTGCTGAAAAGGCACTTCGACATCCGTACATGATGAATCATTCTGCTCATCTTGAACGTCGTGAATTCCGTCAAAGTTATGTCAAGGATTGGTTGGACTTGAAGGAGAATGTGTTGACAAAGGGTAAATCACCCAAGTCAACCATCATTGACACACTAGCGCCTGAGAAGAAGCGTCACATCGAGGAACCTCGGCAAGTGATGGAGACTGCACCTCTTGCAAATGAAATGAACTTTAGTGTAGATAGGGAGTCAAAGAGGAAAGCCTTCTTGATGGATGCATCCTCTGGTGCCGATGGTGATGATTTGTACGGCTTTGACGACCTCCTTGGTGGGCCTGCAAAGAAGTCAAGATTTGATATGTAATATGTTCTGTACATTCGAGTATGATAACAAACACGAAGATGACAGAGTGAACAACAAAGGAAAAGATACAATGGTGTATTGTTTCATAATAAAGATTAGCTAAAAGAAATCAAATTATTAAGCAGAGAGTTATTGATTATCATTATCACTTATATGAAATGCAGAGACTGGTGGTGGCGTGGCTCTATTTCCCCAGCTCTTTGATTCGGCCTTGCTTAAGTTGCCGGCCTTTTGCATTACTATACCATCATCTCCATCTGCATCATCTGGTGGACTCTTCAATCCGTGAACAACACAGAATGTTTTCTTTCTCATCTCTATTGCTGATTCGCTCTCTTTTCTTCGACAACATAATCTACTACTCTTCTCTCTACACCAGTATACTTCTCTGCAGACTGGACATCGTACATTGCCTAATACGGCCCAAGGAAGGATGCAATCATAATGGTAGACGTGCTGACATCCTTCTTTGCTCCACGATACCTTTTGCCCAACTTCAAAGGCGTCTAGACAAATGTTGCATGTCATTTCTTCGGCCATGCCTTCCCCTTCTTCTGCCAGTACTAACTCATCTTTATCTGTTACTACTTCGTTGTGCCCGACATCCATTCTTGTTAGATTGCAGTGTGCACATACATGCTGGTTGGTTGATTTAGCCCGATACCTTTCCAAGATATCTTCCTCAGGCGCCACTTTTTCCTTTGTATTCCTCCAACATGGCGGTATGAGATGGCTAAGGCATGACATATGATCTTCTGTATCTTTTTCTTCTTCCTCGGTATTGTTATCTACATCCTCAGATTGACAATGTTCTTCAGATCCATGCGGTAGAACTCTCTTGAAATAGAAGTAAGTTTTAGATATGTGATGTGTTAAGTGTACAACATTTAATAAGATACAGATCAGAAGATAATATAATTTCTCACCTTTGTTATGATACTTCTATCAATATCTCTCTTTGATACCGCCCGATCTTTTTCACAGTCATATACCAAGGCTGCAAAGTATATGAGCAGGGCAATCTATGTAGATAGTAAGATGGGAGAGGTATGTTAGTATGATGTTTTTTGCAAATGCAATAATGATATTGGTGTATCTTAAGCATGAGATATGCACTTACCATGAAGCCAAGCACGGCCCTTACATAAACTGCTGCATCTGGTTTATCATCTCCATCATTAGCATTAGTAGAGTTCCTTGATGGATGTGAGTATGATCCCCAATTTCCATATCGTGAGGAGTCGCCATCACTACCCCACAGATCACGGTCGAATAGACTTAGATCATCGTCAAAATCATAATCATAATACGCATCATTCATCTTCATTCAGTGTTTGTATTCTCTTTATTATGAGACCATCATATATTAGAACTCTGCCCATCACCATATCCTATCAATCAAGAAGTGTGATAAAAGGGCATGCAAGTTTAGTGTTCTCTTACTGATTTGATGTGGTACCAGTACCACCATTCCTTCCTCCCCCAAATCGGAGTTTTCACTATATAAACATGTGAAAACTGATAGCAATAGTGCAATAATCAACATTGATTCAATACTCTCTTGTTGATTGATATAGCAATGAAGATGAAGACACAATCAACTCTATAGTCAAGGTTTTTAACGCTCTTTATTACTAGGATTAGCGGTTGTAGTGCCGGCGGTGGTGGTCTGGATACTTTTATGACTTTTACCATTACCAAAGCTAATAGTGTTGCTTATTTAAATTTTGATTAGCCCTTCTCTACAATTGTAATCACGTATTACTTTCAGATATAAAGACTTCCATCATTAATATTATTAATATATGGACTTAGTACCTCGACAGAGACGAGCAACAAACAATAATATGAATACAGATAATGAGAGAAGATACCACATTGGACAACATAGAGGACCTCGGCATACATCATCCAGAAGTTCATCATCAAACAATAGTAGTAGTAGATTGTATGAACGATATAATGTTAATGTAAACAACAAAACAGCATCATTATCAAGACATCAACAACAACATAGTAAGAGTACAGGACGTCATACTAGAAGAGATTATAATGATGCAAATAGTATAGTTAGTGATGATGGTACAATTATAGATAGAGATAGATTAACACAAAGGTTAAAGCTTGTAGCATTAGCCCTTGTCCTCTATACAATCTACACAAGACTATCAACAACATCTGAAAAAGTAGAAACCATATCAATACGATCAGAATACATAGATCCAATATCAAATGAGCATCAAGAAGAAGTTACAAGTTTGAAACGATTTTCAGATCATTTTGCAAAGAAACAATTGCAACAAGATTTATTAGAGAGTATACAAAAACAAGCAGATGAACAACAACAACAGAATAATAAACTTTCATCATCACTTCGAAAGAAGAAGCGTTGGAATCCATGTTTAAATTCAAAGAGGTATGAATTAGAACGACATGATCATGAAGCACGACATGGTGACGTTTGTCGTGCAAAGGGTGGTGGATTGGGTATTTACGAATGTCCTGAAGGCTGTCATGAAGTTTCAGGACAGGCACCATACTGTGCAAATAGTTTTGGTAGGAATAGTAAATCAACAATTGGTGATAAAGGGCAGGCATGTCGTGTTCGTAATCCTTCAGCTCCGCCTGAATATCGATGTGATGCTGGATCGACATGTATATTGGCAGTGTCTACACCCGGAGAAGAAAATGGTGCTGGAGAATACTATGATGATACATGTGACAACAAATGTCTAGATGGGCGTAAGGGTGAATTGATAGAGTGGGTAGTATCAACTGGCCAATGCACCAATGATTGGGATTGTTCATTAGCAGGTACATGCATAGAAGGAAAGTGTGAATGTGATCCATGGGCAGAGGGAGTTGATTGCTCCTATCTTCGATTTCAACCAGTGGATAAATCAAAACTGGGTTATCTCGACGAAACTCATTCGTCCTGGGGCGGATCAATAGTGCAAAAGAGTAACGGCGAGTATCTCATGTATGTGTCTGAGATTATCTGTAAAGAAGATCCCGATACACGAAAACGATGTGGTTTAAACAATTGGGAAACTCATTCAAGAATTGCTCAAGTGATATCCTCGAGTATCGAAGGTCCATATGAGAGGTGGGAGGCTGAACCGGTACTATTGCCACCAGAACATCACAATCCAAGTGTACATATCTCGCCCAAGACGGGTGATTGGATTCTCTATACAATTTCAGGATCAACTGGTCCAATTGAAAGGATGGTATCAAAAGATGAAGGCAAAACGTGGGGAAATCCCATGACAGTATCTCCGAGGCAGAATCCTGGGCCATATCTGAATGATGATGGATCCACATATCTCTTTTATCGTGGTGATGGTATGGATATAGCCCAGCCAACCTGCTCAGACGAGGGTATTGCAATGCAACATTGTCCCTCTGATAATGAAGTATGTAATGCTCCGAATGACTTGGTAGTTATCAGTCATACTGGAGAAGATCCATCGGTATTTCGAGATCATAGAGGATATTATCACATGCTATTCAATGCTCTGCCCTACAAGTGTGTGCCAAAGTTACAGCAGGGTGGACATGCATGGAGTTTAGACGGCATAAATTGGTCAAATCCAAGAACAGGAGCCTTTGATACTACTATTGAATTCACAGACGGCACAAGTATCACATGTGAGAGAAGAGAACGACCACAGATGGTAATCGGCAAGGATGGTAAGCCACTGGCTTTAGTGAGTGGTGTGACAGGATGCCCAAAGGCTCTTGGTCATGCAGATGTTGCAGGTAATTGGAAGTTCTATAGAGGTGGTGATGATTCTTTCACACTGATACAAAAGATGGGTATATGATAACACTCAAGTAAGTAACACCTCCAAGAAGAGACGGTCAAGGCATAAAAAAGTAGACAAAAGGATACCTTGTATTTGAGTTGAGGTATATATCTTCACCTAAGAATATAGTCCATATAACTCACAAGCTACTTCTAGTCGATTATGGATACAACTATATAAGATAAGATTACACTCTGGTCAAGATAGACTACCTCTAGGTAGCTATGTACTTATGAGGTGTGGGTGCATAGGATACCTTTCTCGTGACGCTTCATCACTTGCGAAACTTCAAACTTTCATAAAAAACGTTTTCATTGATTTTGTTAGTGGAGGTTTATTAGCTAATTTATTAGTGTTGATAACAAAGGAATCAAGTTGGCAGTTGGTGCATGCGGATACAAGAGAAGAAAGTAATACCTACACAGCTAAACAGAATTAAGTACGGCGCCGTCATCTATATTTTAATTAAACAGCCCATCAACAAATTTTACAAACATCAGTTCAAGTCATAACATAAAAATCGTTTTAAACAATGGAAGGTGCACCTAATGAACAACCCCCCTTGGAACCACTACCACCAGTGGTAGAGGCACCACCCGCCGTACCACCACCGGTACAAGAATCAGAAGTATCATCTACTGTCGCTGATGCCGTGGCGAAGGCTTTTTCCGTGGCTGCCTTGCCGCCCAATAATGAAGTTGGTATGTATTTATATTTAATACATGTGATTTGTGTTTTATAATATTATTGGTTGGGGGTTAATTGGTATTATAAGTTGTGGTTAATATAGTGGAGACGTATTTATTGGTGTTGAGAGTTAGTGGGGTGATACTTAAGTTTGTACATGCCTAATTTAATAATTAGGCTATGGCGTTGAGTTATATTTAAAGGGTGGCAGTTTAGTTTATATGTTGGGATTAATTTAATTGTGAGGTGGTATTTTCTGGTGGTGTGGTGGTGGGGGATTTAGAGATATTAGGGTGCCGCTGTTTGTTGGGATGTTATTTATTGTGTTACCCTCATATTTTCATCATCTCACCACTTCCTTGTTACATACCCTCTTTCCTTAACTACTAACCTTACATTATACAGCTGCCACCTGGCCAACAGTTCGTGATAGGGCACCAGAACCAGCGGCACCGGTTGGATTTCGTCGTCCACCCCGTCGTTGGATTAAAGAGGAAGATGATCAGTTATTGGCATTAATTGGTGAACAAATGCAGAATGGTAACACCAAGATTAGTTGGACGGGTGTTGCCGAGCGTATGGAACATCGTACATCCAAACAATGTCGTGAACGTTATACTAATAATCTTGACCCTAGTGTTGGGAGGAAGGGAAATTGGACTTCTGATGAGGATGTTATGATTAGGGATATGCAGCATAGGATTGGGAATAAGTGGACAAAGATTGCTGCTGGTGAGTTGTATTTTAGTTCATATGATGTGTGTGTATCACTCTCCTGATAACCCTGAACTAATTAATCCCTACCCCTTGCATTACATCCTCACAGCTTTACCAGGACGTAGTGATAACGACGTCAAAAATCGTTGGCATGCAATGGCAGCTCAACACAAACCAGGTTACAAACGTAATGGCCGTGCGAGGGAAGATACGAACGTCGCCGGACGGAAGAAGTTTAAACTAACAAGTGGTGGTGTGGAGGTTTATGAATTGCAGGTTGGCAAGCGTAAGCAGGGAGGATTCAGTACTGATAACATAGTCGGTGGAAGTGCAGCCAAGCCATCTCCAGGTGCCAAGTTATCCGAGAGTGATTTGAATGTATGCCAGCAGTTACTCAACCTACAAGGCAAGTTGAAGGGACCTGATGCCGACCGTGAGATTAGCAAGTTATCTCAGGATCAATTGCAATTCTTGGAAGGACAAGTCAAATCACCCATGAAGACGTACCTTACGCAAGGAGAAGGAAATGCCCCCGTTGATCTGTTATCTTTGAGTAAGCTGAATGCAAAAATGTTCGACAGCCAGGAACAGGATATCTTGGCTACGGCTGCTATGGCCGAAGATGATAAGAAGCCAGCAGCAAAGAAGAAGGCAGCTGCTGTGCCTGTAGTGGTCAACAGGGATCTAATCAATCCTGATCCCAGAGCCATGAGTGGTATTGAAAAGGCTGGTCCAAATGACGTCATGACAGGTCGTGGTGGAGGAACGAATCATCATCCCGGCAATATCAAGTTCCGCCGCATCGTTGAAGACTTGAAGCCCACCTACCAAGCTTCCACCCGTTCAAACAAGCCCGTAATTGCCATGAAGATCGTGTCTGATTGGCGTGTATTGAACCCACCCGGTCGATTCCTCGCGATGAATAAAGCGACTGGATTGTGGGATGATATTGGTGATGAAAGTGCCCGCAATAAGTGCTCCCAGGCGCTTCGGGAGAAGCATACTAACAAGTTGTGGTTAAACGAGGATGGAAAGTCTGCTGGATTCAAGCATCAGCAGTATGCTGCTGCCATCGCTGCAAGTGGACAGGGTAATTCAGAGGGTGTTACCACCTCTAATCCTACCACAGCTGCGGCAGCGGCTGCTCAGAGTTATGCCGCAACATTCCGCACGTTTGATTTGGGAGCACCACCACCACCAGAAAATGAAGAGAAAGTATAAGGTGATGTGGCATGTTTGGAAGCACTGTGTTGTACCAAGTTTAGGAGGAGAGAAAGATGTTTGGGGTAGTACCGATGAGCAGTTTGTTTTGATTTTCATATACATGTAGAAGAACGGTGTGTTAAAAGAGTTTAAATGAGATGTTATCACCTGAACTTTATATCCTTATACTTTTATAGAAACAGTGTTCTTCGACGACTGAGGAATAGCCATCAGTGGCATTGCTCGGACAAATTGATAAACACAAGATAACTTCACATGCTCATAATGTACAGGATACCAACGCTTTGGTTCGTGTTGCATTTGATCGTCGAGTTCATTCAAAACTTCCTCTGCACGGCTCAACGGCTCACATGCATGCTCATAGATGTCCTCCGCGTGCTGTAAAGTCTTCCCTGCTTCGTGATGCTCCTTTATTACTTGTGCACTCTGCCCACACTCGGATTGCTCTTTTGTGCCCTCCATACCCCAGTGTGGGGTTTCTGAAATAAAGGTGCATATGGGGCAAGTGTTAGCATGAGCATCATACTTCTCCTCAGCACGTGCATATACCTCCCCCACAAGATCAGATACTTCATTTGCACGTGACCACTCCTCTTCTGCATCTTTCCACTGCTGCTTATTTTGAGCATTAGAAACATCTGCTTCTTTGGCTTTATCCTCATACTCATCAAACCACTTTGTAACATATGGAAGAGCTTTCATATCCCATTCAAACAAAAGACGCATGTCTAAGTCCTGATTATGATAATACAAAATCTTCTTCTTTGCGGTCAGCTTTTTATTGTTGCTATCATTCATTTCCTCTATCAAGAAGTGGACTAGAGCTTCACCACTACCCGGAGTTGGATTGTGACAGCTAGGTAAGTGAATTTGCTTGATTGTATGATTTGATGCATATGTTGCGTCGATACTTGATGTGTTGCACAAGGCAAGGGAAATTGAATGCCATCCTTTGTCAGTGATTTCGTGGCTTTGTATCAAATTCAATTCAATTAATGATATATTCGCCTTTAGACCATTCGCCAAAACAATCGCACACTCATCATCAATATTCCACCTTGCAATATTAAGTGAAGTCAATTTGCATTGAGGGTCTTGTAACATTACTCTAATTGCAGTGCAACATTCCATACCTGCTCCGTTGCAACATAAAGTTAATACATCTATTGAGAGATAATCCTTGAATACCATGAGAAGACTACTCAAAATTTCAGGATTCTCATCTAGGGATATCCGGATCCGAGTTACATCTTTGAAGAGCTGATGAAAGTGCATTTATTCCACTACTTGTGAAGCTGCATTTATCCAATGTAATAAAAGTGTTGTTTTGCAACCACAATTGAGTATCCTCATAGGGACGTAGTCTAGGCACAGTTGCATCTAATAATTGAGATGATACTGACGAACCAGAAATTGTACCCCTAACAATTCTTATTGCACCAATTCCCGCATTACGACGGAAGCCATCACATAATAATTCAGTGCCCTCGTGAACAATAAATTCATCTTGATGTTGAGTGTTGTACCATACCTCTTGCAAATTATTATTGTTTGCAATGTATTCTCCAAGAAGCCTGAATTCATCTACATTAATGGGACGAGATTGAACGGCACCTCTTGACTGATATCGGTAAGGGGCATCTCGTCCTATGCACAATTTAGTTGAATCACCATCAGTATCAGCTAAACTCATATTATTAAAAAATTGAACCCAAATAAGAGGACAGAGATGATATACTGCTGCCAACACCACACTCTAAAATAACTGATAACTAAGGAAGAATGATAGGCTATAAATAAAACTCCTGCAATCTCTCTATGCCGATACGATATTTCTAATCAAACATAATAAAGCTACCCCTGTGTGTGTGTGTTTAAGTAGAAGAAGAGACCAAGCTACCCCTGTGTGTGTGTGTTTAAGTAGAAGAAGAGACCAATCAAGTATCACAAGAGAAAAAGATATAAGTCCCGCCTGGATCCCGTGATACATATCAACTTTATAATTTATAGCAAATATACTGCAATCTTTTATTGCCGTGTGATCGTCTCCTATTACCAACTACTAATAAACATACCCCATGATTAAGCGTATTAATATATCTTTAACCGGATTGTTATGTCTTGTCGGACAATATGAGCATATCTTGTGCACATCAGCGGCACCAACAATAAATGGCACGATATGCCAAACTGAAGACGATCTTGACTATATTTCGTGCAATCTTGAAGATCTAAGTGATGTGGCATTGGCAGAGATTTGTAAAGATGCTAGGAAGATGAACATACTTATTGGAAATAATCCCACAAGCAAAAGTCAACGGCTAAGCGTTACTGATTTGAGTGGCAGAACTCCATATCCACACCATGCTTATGTATCAGATGCTGAACATTGTTTACACATCAAGGAAACGATTCATTTCCATCTCTTGAAGATGACACCAGAATATCAGCTGCAATCAGATGGAATAACATACAATATTCAAAAAAGTGAATTAGATTATTTGGTTGACCAAACTCTGGCATCTGATGATTTAGTGAAACGCGTTAATGCACACGTTGATATGATTCGAATGGCCGAAACTTTACGGTTTGATCCATGGGAATATATTAGTGAACTAGTTTATCAGACCATGGATGATTCTAAATTTTGTCATATTTCTCCTGAAGACGGTTTCCATGAAATCATCCACAATAGGAAAGTCATTCTTTTTTTAATGACCCTAACATTTGAGCATGATGAAGAATTGAAAGTGATGAGGGAAGGGTGGCTTCGTGATTATTTAGTTAAGGGTGGTCATTATGGTGCAATTATATCAACATCAATTTGGTCATATGTAGCTGTTATTCCATCATTGGCTATTGTTTTGTTCTTTCTTTATGTTATCATGCTCACTAGTACGTTCAATTCCACTGAAAATGATAAACAAATGGTACTAAAGAAGCAATCATCGTCAAAGAAGAAGAAAAGGAAGAAGAAGAATTGATGAACAAGATAGATAGATTAGTGTGAGCTGACTGCTGACCAAAGAAGGAGATGAGTCACAATTCATATTACATGTAGAGAAAGTTAGAGGTAAAGAGATATCATACACCTAAACATGTATATACCTTATTACTTTTTATGATTCTATAGTGGAAAGGATTTTACGTGCAGAGGCTAGTCTATCGCTATCTTCTTCCTTCTTCTTGATAGAACTGCTACTTTCTTCGTGTATCCTTTCATCACTTACAGTCATTAGTGGATCGGGCGAGGGTACTACAACAATATCCCGATCACCGCCCTTCTCTAAACGGGCTGCCGTTAGTTCTAACAGCTGCATGGCAAGGCGGTTGCTTGTCTTGACAACTGCACTCCGTCTATCGAAAAGTTTCTGTGCAATAATGGATGATATCTCCACAATTTCAGCACTGGTAAGTTCTGAAATGTCTACATTTGAATCAGCAGACTGGGAGGAAGTTGAGGCTAGTAACTCAATGAGATTCCTTGTAGTTTCGACGGTACGTTCATCAAGCTCATTCACACGTACAATGGGAGACGTTCTAAAGACTCCTAGTGGATCTACCAAGGTACCAAGGACGGTTCTTCCTGTGGGCAACTTGCCACTTCTCTCACGGAGATCGGACCAGGCCGATCTTGTTGAACTTGTGATGATCTTTGCAAGTTGTTCGATGAAGATCTCTTGTAGTGGTGTTTCTTCTTCAGTGGCAAGTAGGTCCAGCACTTGCTCAGCTACATTCTCAACAGTTTCTGCCCTAGTAGAGTCCTTGCCAAGAAGCTCACCTGATGCCGAGGTTGTGTAATCACCAAAGCCTGATACTAGTTGTTCAACTCGGTCATAGTCAATAATACGGTCTTCATTACTCTTGTCAGGTCCAAAGATGAAAGTGGAAAGAGCGCCACCAGTTCTCTCTGACTTGTCAGTCAGTAGACGCTTACTCACATACGGCAGACACTCATTAATGATTGAATACTTGGCATCATTACTCAAACCAATACCCTCCAATACTGAGAAGGACTTGGCAATGTATGCAAAGTAGGGTGGAATCTGGAAGAAGTTACCCTTCTCGGCAGTCAAATCTTGCAAGTCGGCAATAACCTTGTTCACATTGACAGCTGCCGCTCCACCACCTGCAGTCCAAGAGCCGTAAATCTCAGCCAATGTTTCTACAACTCCACTATCCTTAATAACATCGGCGTTACTTTCATTGATGAATCCAAGTAGAAGCAGATCCTTGGGCACTTCGTCATAATCGGCCGAAGTTAGATGCGCCATGTGTTCAATCAATGTGATTTGCAAGTCGGGGTCGAGTCTCGTAACCATTCCCCAATCTAAGATGCATAACTTGCCGTCTGTTGTCCTGAGTAGATTACCTGGATGAGGGTCACAGTGCTATATGAGAAGAGAGCATCATGTTAGTGTGAGAGTTCGTGGAAACATTTATAGCGATCCCAAACACTGAGAGCATGCACAAGAGGATACCAACTCACCAATAGTCCAGTCTCAAGCATCATAGTCAAGTAACTATTCATTGCAATACTGCAGAGAATACTGACATCTTCCTTAGCACTCCTATCCAATCGCTCACCAACAACCCATTCACTAGTTAATACCTTACTAGTAGTCAATTCATCCACAACAGGTGGTGCAAATACAACACCACTTAATGGTGTTTGTTCAATACTTTCCGTAAAACTCTTGGCATTAATCGCTTCTTCAATGTAGTCCAACTCATCTACAAATCCCATACCCCATGTGTCTACTACACCCACAAAGTCTGTATTTAAATTAAAGATACGTTTCATTGGTCCAGAAACTTCACGTATCAAATGCATATCTAATGCAATTTGATTCATAATGTTTGGACGTTGGACTTTAATTGCTACCTCTTGTTTCGTATCTTTGATTGTGGCCTTGTATACCTGTCCTAATGATGCTGCCGCAATTGGTTCATTGGGGAATGGTGTTTCGAATATACTGCTTAGTGGTTTACCTAATTCATTTTCGATGATATCACGTGCCTCGTTAGTGTCAAAGGCGGGTACTTGATCTTGTAATGTTTTCAATCCTTTGACATAGGCTGGACTTAGCAAGTCTGTCCGGATTGATAATGATTGACCAATTTTAATAAAGGATGGTCCCAGCTTTGTCAATAACACTGACAATTCCTGTGCACGAACTTCAGCATTCTTATCCAAGTTACCGGTAACATAATCAACTGCCAATGAACTGAAGAATGTACCACTTAAATAACTAACCTGTATAGCTCTACTTAGTACCAATCCCCATTTACCATCAAAGTATCTCCGGGCTGCAATTGCATCATACTTATTCTTGGGGTATGGTTTATTCGGTGGTGGTTCCTGACCGAAGCTAAGTATTGTACTAACTATTGAATATGTAATGTAGGATGCTAATAGTAGTGTGATTGATGGTGGTAAGTCTGGATGAATAAGCTTGTTAAATATTGGTGTTGTTGATATTTTTATTGTTGCCCAACTTGGTCCTAATAGTGTTGTTAGTTGTTTGTCTGCTATTACTTCATAACTTTGTATTGTGTTTATAATTTGATTTGATATTTCATCTAGTGATGATATTTGGGGTAGAGATATGATATCTGTTGGTAGAGTTATGTCGGGTAATGAGATCTTACTGCCAATATCTGGAAGGTTTATATCTGGTACTTTGATATCAGGTATGGCTGCTTTAATACCTGACAAATCTGGTAGAGACGAAGATGATGATGATTCAACAACTGCAGGGGTAGAAGATTGAGATGCCTCGGAAACTTTTGTTGCAAGTCGAGTATCCTTTGCGGCGTCATATGAGTAACTGGCTAGCTGGTCCTTCAACGAATGCAACTGTGTCTCCCTTGACACAGATATCGGTCGAGGTGGTATGAAAGCATTTGCTTGACATGCAAACAGACATACTGCAATGGAGGAAGTTCTCATTATTTTTATCTCTTGTGTGTATCCTTCTTTTTTATTATATGTCTATATTGTTTCTCGCCGCCAGTTAGTGATGTTATGAATGAAAATATAAGTATTTCTACCTCTAATGGTAGTTTATGATTGTGATTGTGTTATAGTTGGTGTATTGGATTGTGAGGGCATTTCATTAGTAGCTTTGTCATCGTAGCATCGTCAGTGAAAAAAGTGAGCTGGCTAGAGAGGATACGGCAGTTGTTTTTTATTCACAGATCTCAAAAGACGACTATGTATGTGTTGCAGTGTACTTTGATGAGATCTTCTCTCCTTTATCACCTGTCTAGTAGTGCGGCGCTATTGACCCTCGATAGTCTGTAGTATATATCAAATATATTAGTAGTTGTCGTTGCAAAGAAAACCGGTCAAAAGATAGAGCAAGAAATAGATACCACTACCAAAGATCAATAAGCACTTTGCCACATACCAACATAAAAGATAATATATATACACATCAAGCTTCAATATGATGCTCCTCTATCTTGGATTAGGAGCTGTTAGTTTCTCTGCACTATTTCGTGGGTTGGCAATGGGTATAGGGGATCATAAGTACGTGGTTGTTGTTGTTGTTTGTTGTTTTTGTGCATATGATATGTTCATATCTCTAATATCTCAAACCATCATTACAAAAAATAGCGATACGAGCGATATGTTAGCAGTATGGTTTGAATTACTCTATGAAACATTTACAATTGTTGCAATTCTATGTCTGCTGTTTGCACTCTTCTATGTTGCAAATGATGAATTGCCACCAGGGATATGTGCACTACCATCAACGCTATCAACTGCTGGACAATTATCCGAGGTAGTTAAGAATATATCCACCTTTTTATTAGCTCTATTGGTTGGTGCGGCTATCTATGTACTATTCTTTCTAGTGGAATCGGAGCACTTACAAATGTTGGCAGTAGTAGCAAGATTATTAGCTACATTGGTTGGTATATATGTATTCTACAGTGAAAAGAATAAGAATAAAAACAAGAAGGATAATAAAGAAGAAGAAAATAAATTATCAATTGCTGATAGAAGACAGGCAAAATCAATCCTTCAGCAGATATATAATAGCCGTAATCCAAATCTATTACATCGAAAACCCTTTATGACATGGTTTGATTTGAATGCTGAAAGTTTTGTAGGATTTGATGATGGTGATATTGGGGCGATGTTTCTTCGGATGAAACTTTTAAATCTATTCATGTTGGCGTTTGCTTTGTGGATGGTTAGTAACTTTATCAAGTGGTATATGATCATTTTTTACTATGGTGACCTCTCGGGACAAAATGTCTATCATGTAAATCCATTCAATGCATAATGATTAACATAACATGAGACATATCAACAAGACAAGTTCTAATTTACATGAGACAAGTACCGCCATCTAAAACATAATAGAAGAGATCGTCAAAATAACAGCAGCTGCTCCGACTAAACTGTATGAACTCGAACCGTTAGTATTGCTTGTTGAAAATTGTTTCACCGATGATGTTGCCGGCTTTGCAGTGCAGTAGTTACGAGGGCATCCATCTTGACAACAGAACTCTCCTGGGTTGCCATTCTCACATGGCTGTCCGACTGTATTACATTCATCTTCAAAGTCTTGAGGATCAGGGGCAGTACATCCAATAAAGCTAGCAGCAGGACAATTAAATGAAGGAGTTTGTGGAGTTGGTGGAGGAGTGGGTGTTGGAGGCGTAGGAGTTGGTTCCGGCACCGGTGGAAGTAGAACTGTATCAATTGCATGAATGACTCCATTGCAAGCAACCACATCAAACGGAGAGATAACATTCGAATCATTAACCCTAATACCCGTCTCAGTTCCCGCAACTCCTGATGTAATTGTAACTGTTTCTCCATTTAGCGTCTTTGCGCCAAGAGTGTTGGATGGTCCAAGGTCTGAACTTAATATTTCAACGTCTAGTACATGGTATGTGAGAATACTGGTTAGCTGATCCCCATTCTCAGGCTTTAGGAGATCATTAACAGTTGCTTCCGGTAACTTTGCAAATGCTTCATTAGTTGGGGCTGTAGATAAATATCATAATTTGATTAGACATATGATATGAACATAATATGATATGAACATCACAATACAATACATACTTACCAAACACAGTCAAATCTCCCACATTGTTCGAAAGAGTATCAACTAACCCTGCAGCAGTAGCGGCAGCAACCAATGTAGAGAAACGCTCATCTCCTGATGCAATCTCAAGTAATGTCTGGCAAGCAGGTGTTGGTTTGTTTGTTGGACTACACATTATACGTTCTTGAATACCAATTAACTCCGTTGTAGACATTTGTTCTATTGTTCCCTGAGACCAAAATGCCTTCTTAATACCAGTTGGGTTTGTTTTAGTAAAGCATCCTTTTGTGTCAAAGTTATTGTTATAAAAGTACTGCGGTTCGACACCCATACTAAGAGCTGCACTTCTGCAATCTTCTAGTGTTAAACATGCTACATCCCCCATTCTCCGACGTAATGAAGTATCGACCGCCGACGTTGATGCTGATACTAATGCCACCATCGAGGTGATAAATATTGTTGAGATAAAAGTATACATGTTGACGATGTATAATGTGTTGATGGATATTATGTTGATAATGGTATGTCGATGGAGATAGCTTAATTCAAATGCAATTATGGGATATGTTACGCGGCCTTTCGATCTTGCCAAATAATAGTAAATACTATTATACCTATTGCCCAAGCTCTTTATGGCAGTGGCGGTGGCCGAGCACAATTAAGTCGTCGTACATGTGGTACTTGTAAATGTATCGGAAGATTTCGTAGTAGAAAAAAATAATTACTGCCCTTATTTTAGCAGAGCTGCTGCTGCTCTTACTGATTGATGAAGGAGATATCGATAGTACTATCACGAGGATATACTCCTTCTTTATTGCTTTCGTGATACATCAATCTATTGAGCAGTATATCGTGCTCATTGCAATTTGATAACAACTCAAGATACCCCAAGATACTTAGCATTATGCATCGTAGGTACTATGTTGATGTCGTGACAAGAGATTGATACAAAGAGGTAGCAGATAGTTTAGAGTTATAAACTGCACCTTACTACTAGTAAACATATCTACGAACAAGAGAAACTCTAAAGACGACAACTTAATACATCTACCTATTCCGATATGTATAATGAGATATATCCCACAGACAATAACAAACAATAAAACAAAATACGTCACAAAGATGTACAAAAAGATCACCAATCTTCTCTAAAAGTTGAAAGACATTACAACTAAACCTAATACAGCAGTAGCAAAACTAAATGCAGACGTTGTTTCGCCTGAATTGGTAGTAGTGCTAGCACTTGCCTTGGCAAACGATGCATCAGGTTGAGCTTCTTTTGCAGTACAATAGTTTCTTGGACATGCATCACGACAGCAATAGATTGGAACATCAGCACTACCCGGACATGGTTCTCCTACAGTAGTACATTCATCTTGTGGATCGGATAGATCTACTGCAGTGCATCCGACAAAGTCAGGGGCAGGACACTGATATATACATATGAAATGGTTAGATATTTATTAGTAATAATGATAAAATGCAAAGACTCAATAGTAGTAACTTACATTGAACTCGAAACTATCAACGGTTGGATAATAGCTTGGAGCTTCGGTAGCAGGAGACTTTGTAGGATTAGAAGAAGTTGGTGAGGTTTGGGTACCATCAGTATCAACTACATCTGCAACCGGATTCTTAGTCGGCTCCTACGGTGTATGTTTAGATGATTGTATGTTAGTATAAGAAAAGAAGCACATATTCATAAGAAAAGAATCAACAAGAACATGAAATGATATTATCAAATAAGGTTTAAAGCAGACGTATCATGAGAGATACTTACATTTGTTGGTTCAGGTTCTTTAGTAGATGGTGTCGATGGTGCCTTTGTCTTTGAAGGTCGCATAGTCGGTTTATTAGTCGGTTTGACAGGAGAGTTTGTGAATACTACAGCCGGTGTTGGATATGCAGTATCAGTATCTAAACTGTTCTCTGATAGATCCTTGTCGTCACACCAAAGTCTCTCGAGAAGAGGTGCCGACAAGTCTGAAGTAGACATCTCTTCTTCTGTTCCCTTAGACCAAAATGCCTTCTTTATACCTGATGTTGGAGATGTTTTCGTGTAGCATCCTCTGGTTTCAAATTCGTTATTGTAAAAGTAGAGACCTACATCAACACCAACCTCAAGAGCTTTGGCTTTGCATGATTCGGCAGAGATACAAGCATCACGCTCAGATAATGACTTCTCCTCAAACTGAACTGGTATACTAGTAGGATTGCACCAAATACGTTGCTTTGATCCAGATAGGTTGGGAATAGACATTTCATCTTCAGATCCTAAAGAAAAGAAAGCATTGGTACCTTTAGAATAGCATCCTTTTGTTGGATAAACGCCTGTATAGAAGAATTCATATCCCATCTCTTGACTTTGAGCTTGACAATCTTCTTTTTTAGTACACACCACATCTTCTTCTCCACGGAGATATCGTATGCTACTCTTTCGTAGGTTATTAGATATAGAATTAGTTGAATCATTGCTTGTAGCAGCCACTAGACTAAGCATAGCGGAGAGATATATTGAAATGTAGTACATTTTTGAAGATTTGAGAGTCCAAAGTAGATTTTATGAGGCATATAACACATCAAAGCACTACAGCAATCTTATCAATAGAATCTTACCAAGTGTCCTGGAGTCTTGAAGGCTCTTGAAGGCACAGTACGGATAAGTAGTGGTGGCCAAAAACGGACTCGGCACGCACGACAGAAGAATGCGACACTCCGAGAAGGACATCTCCTTTTAGAGGTCATCCGTGAAAACTTTCTAAGAAGTATAGTAGTCAAAAAATACCACAAGGGCGTTGAAAGTTGTTAATTGATGAAGAACGGCCCAGATATATGACATATAATGCTGCATTAACTCCCTAGTATTCCCTATCATCTCAGTCTGTTTATTTATACAATTTAATGAATATGCCGCCGACAAGTCGAAAAAGAAGTAGGCTACTCATTGGTGTACTTGCAATGTGTCACAACACATACACAAACTCACTATTAGCAGAACATCAATTGTTTGTTGATAACAATGGGAGGCAATTAGGTGATATGAACAATACAAATAATATTAAATCTATGGAATTAGTTGCAAACACTGTCCGAAATTCATATATCAACAATAACAAATTTAATACACATAATAATAAAGATTATCACATTGCAATGAAGAACAAACTCAAACAACAAAGAAGAAAACATCAACAACATCTAAAACATAGAAACTTGATTGTTGGAGGACAAGCAGCACCACCCGGACGTTTCCCCTATGTAGTATCACTCCAATTAGAAAAGATATTAGATGAATCAGCCTCAGCCAATGCAGTAGATGTACACACCTGTGGAGGGACATTAATAGCAAACGATGTAGTATTAACTGCCGGTCACTGTGGATATGAGGAATTACAACCTATAACAAATGATCAAATTGGTAGTGTAAATACTGACGGGGCGATAAACTTTGGTGAAGCACCCAAACAAATATTCTTTGGTGCAGACGTTGGTGCATATAACTTATCAAGTAGTGTTAATGGTGGGTATGCCGTTGATAATATGTTATTTGAAAAGTTAATATTACATCCTGAATATACAGGATTTCATGGTAAAGGTGGTGCCGAGAAGAGTTTACAACATGATGTAATGTTAGTTAAGTTATATGGATCGAGTGATCAACCTGTCGTTAGATTACATGATCCGAGTATATCAAATGATCATTTAGAACATGGCAATCCAAGGGATGGAGAAGAGTTTGTAGTTACCGGCTGGGGTGACACAGACCCTATTTCCGGAAAGGATAATGCCAAGCTATCTTCAATATTGCATGCTGCCGCTGTTAGTTATGTCCCTAATGATGAATGTGAGCAGAGTAAAGGTTTCTCTAATGTTCAGGGTTCAATACCAGGCCAATTTCAAAGTGGGTCATACTTTGAGTATGAGGGTACCATTAGTGATGATATGATGTGCGCTTTGGGTAAAAGTAATCAGGATGCATGTCAGGGAGACAGTGGTGGCGGATTGTTGAGATTGGGTGATGATTATAGTGGTGGCAAAGGTGAGTTATGACTGTATTCTTTTTCATTGTTCAGATTTTCGTCTTCTAACACTATTCATTTCACCCTTCCATATGACAGATGTGCAAATGGGAATAGTTAGTTGGGGATTACAATGCGGAGATGAAGACTTTCCGGGTGTGTATTCTCGAGTTGGAACTCACTTTGACTGGATTCGAGACCAAGTTTGTGAATTATCCGACAGTCCACCAAGTTACTTCAACTGCCCTGCAAAGCCATATCCTCCAGGCAGTCCATACGACCCAATCGTTGATCTCACAGTAACTCTACGATTTGATGACTATCGAAGTGAAACAGCCTGGCTGTTGGAATCTATACCTGACTTCCGTAATGTAGTCTTTAGACCTTTTGGTACTTACAAAGACAAATCGAGCGTGGATGAGAATAACGCAATGTCTGAGATTGTTACCGTCCACTCAAATCGATGGTATATGTTATCAATTCTTGATGAGTTTGCAGATGGCTTTTGTTGTACAGCTGGCGAGGGGTTCTTCCGCGTTGAATCACCAGTCCATGAGCAACCTCTTGTTGACACTACTCCCGGGATCCTATGGAGTCCATATGCTCTAAGACGAGCCTTTTATGTCAGCCCCCCAGATGATACACCAGACTATGTTACCATTGTCGTTACACTAGGAGCTGGTGCAGATCCAGGCAAATTTCTACTGCTTGCAGTAGAGAACGTCGAGTATGAAGCTCTCATGACATATGAGTTGCGCCCATTCAGCTTGATGGCTGATCCACGCTCTAACGAGATTGATGGAGGCATGAAGACTTACTCTCGTGAGTTTAAAGTACCAGTATTTGGGACAGAATTTAATCGTCAGCGGTACAATGTGATGGTATACGATGATAACAAACCCGATTGGCAGTCTCCTTATGTCACCAAGGCAAAATTTGAGGTGTACCTTGGGGATCCTGTCCCTGAGAACTTGATTGTATCGCAATCAGGAAACTACGGTGACAAAAACAATATCTCCCGTAGCTTTGTTCTGTTCAAGAAGCCGAAGGATGATACACCTTCTGACTCTATTGGCGTCGTATCCACTGCATCTGATATGAAGAGCATGGCAACCTCAAGGCGTGATATCACTATCATTCATTCATTTTTGTGCTTGATGTTTGTGGCATCCTTCTTCAGTATTTGACTTATTGACATGGCATCCAACATACATATATAATGATATATATTAATGATTAGGTTAGGATCAGAAACATTTGGTCTATCTTCTAGTACCTACTACATTATTTACAAGATACCCAACATTGAAGTATCCTCTACAGTCACGCAGTATCTTTGCCAATTATCTCATGAACTTCATGCATCATATCTACTTACACCAATGTATATTTTGTATATGTATTGATAGGGAAAGCATCACCATCTTCATTTTCAAAGAAGGTTGTAAACGAAGAGAGAGAAGTTGGGATACCCTCGTCGTCCACATCGTCCACGGAAAGTTTTAATTGTGCTTTGATATTGGATCTTGCGCATAGTGCCGTGTCTCCCTTATCAACAGAATCATAACCAAAGTCTTCCCATACACACAACCAGTAAGCTGAGTTGTCATCGGCAACACTGTTTGGGGGAAACACCAAACGGAAGTAACGACTACTATGATGAAAGCTCCGTTCGGAGCTTATATTCGTTTCAATCTTTACTGTTCCACAAGTTCGATATTCATTCGACAGGTTACCATCACCGTCTATCATATTAATTGCAGTACCCACATAAGAGTATTCATGATCTAACTGTGGGAAGCCGCCTAACTCCAACATATTGTCATTGCAATTTTTTGATGCATAAGATATGTCTCGATTGTTCATTTCTTTTACAACGGACTTGAATCCTCGGACTCGTCCATCTGCCACCACAGAATATGGAATTAGAAGTAGTATATATTGCAAATGCATCTTATTGTTTTATTATGATGCTAAGATCATCTCAATAGAACAAGACGATAGGCCGAATATCTTGTTGCCATCTTGCCATGATGAAGAAATGGCGATTGAACGTCCTCAGTTGCTCATATCTTTTAACTTTTAACTTTTATTTGTAGGTGGTGAACTGATGCCGATTGCAATCCTCTCTCTATCAAGACGATAAACGGTGGTGTATCAAAGAAATTCATTCTAGGTATACTGTCTATTTGTATAATAATATCTGCTGCTCCGTGCACCCGTCATTTTGAGATAATAAAAAAAGTACACATCTTGTGCACCATAATTTTTGAGTTGTGTTACTTTGGTCGGTATCAAACTTTGTTCTATATATCACAGCACACATAATATATTGCAACATGGAAGTACAATATCTGGAAAAGTATCACGATAATGATATCCAGTGTGTACACATTTTACTCGAGATGGGACCATCATGTACTTTTGATGTTGATACACTCCGCAAAGCTCTAAAGTTGTTAGCAGACAGGTTACCTAACGTCAATACTATTCTTGATAGTAATGATTGTTTGAATGAGTCTGGTGTGGCACGGTTAATACACTTTTTTGCGGCCGCGGGTACAAAGAAAGAGAAGAACGATCATATATTATCGGCCTTTCTTGGTGATGTATTCAATGGTAGAGAGTGTACAGTCATAGGAAATTGGGATTTAGAGGTTATATCCGAACTATTAGCTTCAGATTACAATAGTCTAAATTGGGATTTAGTTGGTAGGGCGTTTGATTTCCCAGAGTTCACGGTTAGAGATACTCGTCATCTTGAGGTTATGTTGGCATTATACCGTTCAGGCTCGGGTGGAGAACAACTCCCTTTGGACACATTTACTACCGAGGAGTGGACAAACCGTGCTGGACAATTAAGTTTATTACAATACTTATTACAATGCCCTCCCACCATCTACTCCTTCCAAGTTGATGAGGAAGAGTCACTAGATGTTAATACAGTTATTGTGGATGGGAATTTAGTTGCCACGAATTGTATTAATCCACGGGGATGGGCATCTGCCAAGGTATTACAACGATTATTACATTTATCTGATGATAAGACTGTTGGGCAGAAAGTGCGTGATATATTTGTCATGGGATTGTTATCGTGCCCTGAGATAATCCTTTGTGCATTAGTTCGGTGGCAGTTGACTGTTGCAGCACAAAGTGCCGATCCAGAAACACGTGACATTGCTGCCGCGAATGCTGGTGCTGGTATGTCAATGAAGGGTGAATTGATGCGTGAATTAGTTCCCTCCTTTTTCAAACCCCAAGGAACGAATAACCCGGGAGGTAAGGGGAATGTCGTACGGAATATGCCAGGTGCACTCTGTCGATTGTGGACGATCTCTCAGAATACCGTCGTTGCCGCATGTATCGAGGCATGGCGATCAACATCGCATGACCCTCCACTCGTCCGATTTCAAACTGTCGTACATATCATCGCCATCGTACGGATATTGCCCTCTCCTGAAAATGCCATCGCGTCCATCCTCAATGGAAAGGAGGATCCTGAGTTTAGTTTAACGGTTGCCTTTGTTATGGCTGATCATGACATGTTAACCTTACGTCCGTGGCTTACTGATCGGTGGAGTGCTGCATATGGTAATCGGGGTATGTATGCCGTATCCCTGATTAGTTTTATCGGTAAAAACTTCCAACATGCAACACCTCGTGGTAATGATCCCAAGCCTCTTGTCAGTGTTGAGAATTTACAAACTACGTTGGAGTTTCTGTTGACATCGGATAATGATACTATAAACAGTGTCGTTCCCGCATCAAGTGGTAAGGCAGTCAGCCTCGGAGATTCCGTAAAAGCTATCGTTGATGCGTGTATTGCACGTCATCCTAGCCTGAAAGATGTTTTACCAAATAGTTCCTCTCTCAATAATGCCGCTACCAATTTGGAAGCTGGTCAACCACAAGCTGGCGATGGTGATGCACCCCAACAAGCTGCCCCGGTCCTCGGTTCACAAGAAGATATTGAAGAATGTGCCAATCAATACTTTCAACAGATTTATGCCTCGGAAGAGTCGGCACGGAAGGTTGTTGAGATGCTGAAATCCTTCACGGCTAGTGGCAATGCTCGTGAGAATGATATCGTAAGTAATATTATGTGCATAAGATGTGTACTTTTTTGCCGCGCAATTCTTATGCCTAATCTACCATTGTAGTTTGCCTGTATGATTCATAATTTGTTTGGTAAGTAGTACACAGTTTATAAGGAGACTTGATTTGCTTTCCAACATATCATTCTAACCTATATGTTTTGATACACACCAACAATAGATGAATATCGCTTCTTTTCCAAGTATCCCGAGAAGGAATTGCGAATTACAGGCATCTTATTCGGTTTGTTAATCAAGGAACAAATCATTAGCAGTGTCACATTGGGTATTGGTCTTCGGTATGTCCTAGAAGCACTTCGTAAATCACCATCTCAGTCGCCTCAAAGTGGTAAAATGTTTCGTTTCGGTGTAAGTTCTATGTGTATAAGATGTTGTGCATAAGATATGTATGAAATATTTCTCTCACGTGTGTAATCATTTACCTCTTCTTGCCAATTCAAATCAAATCATACATATCAGATGTTTGCTTTGGAGCAATTCAAAGAACGATTACATGAGTGGCCACAGTACTGTTCTCATATTGTGAAGATTCCTCATTTACGTGACGGTTATGCTGTACTTGTTGGGGAAATTGAGGATGTCACTACAGAGGGTAGTCTTGCTCAACAGGCAATCTTTGCAGCCACCAGGGAATTAGTAAAGCCTGGATCAAGGGGATTGACATCAGCATTTGGGCCCGGTAGAAACAGCCTTGGTAGTGCCAGTAGTAATGTGAATGCTGGTAACCTAGTTGCGGCACCACCACGAAATACTCAGCAAGTCCAAACTTCCAGTGTCGTTGTCCCAAGCAAGAGAGGCAGTACAGAATTGGAGACTTCAAAGCCCATGGAAGCTTCCTCAATATCGTCTTTGAGTGGAGGAGATGATAAAGGAAGTTATAGGAGTGCATTTACGCCCCCAGTGACCAAAAGCACAACCAAGTTGCAAGTCCAGACTACCAACTCTGTTGTATCAGGCTCAGACTTTACCACCAGGTCACAACCTATTGTCTCTCCGAGTGATGGAAGTGATGAGGGGAGTCAGAAGGGCGTAGTATCGTCTACTTCACCGTCATCCATTATCGAGTCGTCGGGATTAGGATTGTTTAATGAAGAATGTGGCGATGCCGAGTCGACAGTCTTGGAAGAAGACATGGGTACAAAGTTGAGGTTATTCTAGGCTCGAATTATTTGGGGGTTGGGGATTATTTACACACAATTTGGTTTGTTTCATTTTCATTAGTGCTAGCATTATCAAATAGCAAGTATCAAAAATCAACAACCTATCTCAATCACACGTGTGTACAAACTCCAAGCTTGAACACTCTACACCGCCTGTCTATCATTATAATACACTTCACACAGCTTTATTATTTAGCATCCATAACCAACATTGAAGGCCGAGTTACTATCAGGAACAACCATATTGTTGTCCTGACTGTAGAATAGATCCATATGAACTGGAGCCCTTCCCGCTGTCTTCTCAGCGTGATTTCCTACTTTCATTACCGCTGCCTTGTTCATGCTAACATTACCACCATTATCGTTGGCCACATCCATGTTGTTTTCATCTCCAGCAACAACCTCCTCTTCGTCCTCTTCATCACTGTTGTTGTTGTACTCGTAATTCTGTTCCCACTTGGCCTCAAGATCATCCACTTCCATCTCACCAAGGTTCTAAGAACAAGATAGAGAGGAGTATTGTCAGAATTAGATGTGCAGTGTAAGTTTACAATCCACACATTAACAACAACAAACAATAGAACAACTTACAGTATGTGTTGATAAGAACTTGGCACGTAGCTGATGAATAGTTTGTTCCAACATTTTCATTTCATTCACCGTTCCTTCACGTCTTTCTTCAACATTGGCCAATCCAGACAACTCCTCCCTTGTCAAGGAAACAACTCCATCCCACTCTGTGTTGTTCTGCATCTCAACATTATCAACACCACCGCCACCATTATCATTCATTGAATTCTTTACCAATACGTCAAGATTAGTTTCAACAATCCACGTTACATTCTCAGCATCAAGAAGCTTACTCGTCTTCTTATGTTCATCGTTAGTTTGGTGTAAATCAATTTCATTATTAATTACATCCATCTCCTTTATCCATTGAATCTTTTGTTCCTTAGAGTTGGTCTGTATGTTGTGTTGAGGTTGTTGTTTGATAGATGTATGAATAATATATATTAATATAGAATACCAACACACGCTGCACAAAGACAAATATACAACTACTCTTACCTCCTTGCCTTTTAATTCACTCGTAACGGTAACATTCTCCCGACGATCATTCTCAATACCAGCCTTGTATCGCTTCCTTTCAGCTTCCAAGGTCTTTGCCCTGCGTATTTCCTCACCAAGATTACCATGAACAATACGACATTGCTCTTCATCACGTTTATTTTGTTCAGATGCGCGATTCATCAAGTCCACCTCACGTCGACGCATATGATCCGCCATCTTGGCATCATTCTGGTATTGTGTTGTTGCCTTTTGTAAGGCGT
>Ga0214479_100315_pt1 | contig 30740 bp, 25 predicted proteins | sample M1_20Mar14CPVII9_5_FD_165054 | JGI IMG/M metagenome (GOLD analysis project Ga0214479, IMG submission 165054) | Marine eukaryotic communities from Monterey Bay, California, United States - M1_20Mar14CPVII9sort6BwellE14 | ecosystem: Environmental > Aquatic > Marine > Unclassified | place: USA...
CATTGACTGGTCTTGTCCTATTAGTCTTCATTGTGAAGTTGTGGATTAAGCTTTCAAGGAGGAAGAGTTCAGATAAGAGGAACCGGCAGCTCGAGAGAAGTGAAAGTACAAACGTTGGCCGAAACGCTTTTCAATACAAAATGAAACGAAGGAAGAGCGACTAATATTCATATGAATAAATTTCCATTAGATTATCATTACACATTCACCCTACTCTCTCCATCCACACTCTTTATCCACTCTCATCAACCACAATCTCTTCCAATAGATCCCTTACATCCAACTTCAATTCCTCACTAAAATGAAGTAGACTAGGCGGACCGAACAAAGTAGAAGGAGAATGACTCAATATTCTTTGACAAACAGATTGAAAGATGGTACGATGTTCAGATGTAATTGCCAAAAATGTTGTGGATTTTGGTGACGATGAAGCCTCACGTTGCTGCTCTACAAAACGTAAAAGAGTCTTGAATAATGTAACACATTGGGTTGCAACCTTGTTCATTGTACGAGAGAGCCTACTACTAGTAGACTTTGATGTCGTATTCTCATCCTCTTCGACTCTTATTCCATATGAGAGTGTGCCATCAAGGATTGACGTCACAACTCCGACAGCTGATTGTGACCAGCGAGATGGCATGTCCTGTTCAGACTCGAGCCTCATTTGTAACCTCAACAGTCTGATTCCCTCATTGGATTTTGATAGGATCAATAGAAAGTTCATACAGATTGAACATAACTGTAGATACTCATCAGCCATATCTTGAGAGGCGGAGCTTGTTGAGGAAGAAGAAAGAGCTGGCACAATATGTTCCTCCGTATAGTCAAGTATGGCAGCTAGGATTCGTTTTGCCAGTGATGTATTGGTTTCTTCATCCACAATTTCATACAGTGTTTGACCTATCGAGCTGGACGACTTGATGAAATGGGACAGTAACTGAATGATACGTCCCTTGATGACGATTGATAATTGTGACTGTGGCTTGGGGATGCTTACAGGTTGAAGAAGCTTTTTCTTATCCTCTTTGGACTTTTTCTTGTCATCCTTCTTCTTCTCTTTTGGCTTACTACTACTCCCTTGTTGGATTGTAATAATGGGTGTGTCATCTACCAATAGTCGAGTAGAATGTTTACGGCCACTTCCTCCCAGCATTATGTTTGAGCAAGTACTGTCACTCTTTTCCCATGAATATAGGAAATCTCCAATAGAAGATACATCATCAGAACTAGTCGACCCAGCCGGCGAAGGGAGGAGAGAATCAAACCAAAACTTCCATAGATAGGGTGTTTTATTTCCATGGCAATCTTTCGTATGATCATAGGAAGGTGCATCTGACATGAGTGCCAAGACGAGGTCAATGGCCTTGAGTTGTACTGATTGTACCAAAGTTTGTTCAGGGTTAGTAGCGACTGTGGGCGTCTGTTCGGCAGCAGTGCCGGCAGCATCTTGTTCAGAAATATTTCCCTTCATTAGACCTACCAATAGATCAAAGAATTGATTGCAAGGGTTAGTCATCGTCATGGCATCCCATGATTGTTGTTGTTGTTGACCAGAGGAGCTTGATTGACAACTTTTCGTCCACAAGACCTCCTTCCGATCACAAATATTACTCTGCTTAATGACATTTAATCCTTCAATACGTGGATGAGAAACTGTTCCATCCTTATCCCTGCCCCCATGTTCAGAACTAGGACTATTAGAACGTCCCTCTCTACCACCACTACTACCATCTCCCGGAGAAGATGACTGCTGTCGAGCTTGATAAAACCACCAACGTAAATCATCTCGAGCGTTACCACTCAAAACTAATATATCATGTAAGACACGTAATAGATACAACACGGCTCTCCAAGAACTGGTTGTATATGTAACTACTACTTGTCCTTCTTCCGATGATGATGATGATGAATCCTCAAGTAGTTTGAGTACCATTCTTTGATGATCAAACTGCTTTGATTGATTATTTTCCGTCATGATATGATCACCATCACCATCTAGCGTAGCACAACCTTCCTTCTTGTTTGTAGACAATCGATGGAATAATGAATTGAATCGTAATAATAATACATTCATCAATCCAGATACTGATAAGTTATCATCCTGAGATGATGTACCAGTAGTGAGGATATTATGTTCAGGTGCATCCACCATTTGATATAAAATTGATTTCACAAATGTTTGCGTTTCGTTTGAGATGGATACATCTTGTTTTTGTAGTGTCTTGTTTACTTTGGTAAGGAGCTGCAATGATAATGATGTATCCCCGCTATCCTTATCATTATTTTCACTTGCCTTATCCCCTACTTCCACTACCATGGATGAAGAAGAAACATCACCAACAGAACTTTTGTCGGTGCTGTGATCAGTAGGAAGAGGAAGAGAATAACACCCCATCTCTTCCCTATTTAACAAATGTTTAGCTAATCGTTGTTTTAATGAATCACCGCCACTTCCAACACTATCACTATTCCCAGCTACTACAACATTATGTTGATATTGTCCAACATCATTTGATAGCTGCATCTTACGTTTCGATCCACTACTTTGTGATAAAGCCGTATTATTATTATTATTATTATCAAATGATACATCATTACCAGTATTCTCCAACATGATATGATCATGTTGATCATTACTAATACTGGGTGTAACCTTTCTTGAATTGTCATCATTATTGTGTAGCTGTTGTTGTGGAGGTGGTGGACCTGCTAAGCCATGCTGATCCCATTTGTTATTTTGATTGTTACTGGCAATGTTATACCCCAAATTATTGCTATTACCTTGATTAATACCAGCACCGCCATTAATACGATGTTGACTTTCCAACTCAGCAACCCTCTTCTTACTTCTAACCAACGAATTTTTATACTTATCACTTTCCAGTCTAGTACGTCGTAATTCTTCCTCGACTATATTAATACGTTTTAATGCTTCCGATTGTGCTACCTTTGTTTTATGTAAAGATTCAGTTTGTGCTAATGATGTTGATGCTTCGAGTTCAAAGAGGACTTCATCCTTTTGGGCTAGTTTAGTCTGTAACTCTTGTATCTATATTTATATGTTGTGAGTGTGTTATGAATGTAAAGGTGAAGATAAGCATTATGAGTTGAATATAACAAAATATCAAAGATACAAATACGAGGTATAAGTTCGTGAGTTGAAATAAACTAGTGATAGAATTAAATATCATGCAATATAATATCTTACCTGTTTCTGTAATACATTTGTATCAGCACTACTATAACTAATAGTGGAAGTATAATTTGTAGTTGGTGCAGGTTGTGGTGGTGCTGAAGAAAAATTGTTATTGTTTGTGGTTAAAGAAGGCTGACTACCTTCAGTATAATCAAACCCCATATTACCAATATTCTGCTGCTGTGGATATCCCGCGTTATTATTATGTGTATTGGTATTGTTGTATGTATTAGCAGTAGTAGTAACTCCCATTTGTTGATGAAGTGCACCACCACCACCACGATTCGTCATTGTTGAATTATAATTATTGTTATTTGTGCTCACCGCCGCCGCCGTAGAAGAACCACCAACATTGGGCACAGCACTCCAGTCGATATCATCACCGAATTCGTCGTCCTTATCCATTTGCTTTATTGATTGTCTACTTGCTCTCTATCTGCTTTTTTGTAAAAGTAATAATTGATAGAGTCCGGGGGCAAAACTAAGAAGGATACCGGTATCTATCTGGAGCTGACCTCTCGGTCTCTTCTCCTTCTTTCGAATATTGATCTGATGCAACAAAATATGCTCACTACTTCTTAGTAGCTTAGAAAAGTGCTCACTTGTCACCAGTGAGCTTGAAGATTACAATTGTGTGCGGTTCAATGAGAAAACTAGAATACCAATATGTCATCCCTTTTTTTCCTGGCCATCTTTGTCTTTGTATGTTCTCTCCCACTCCATTCTATTCTATTTGATAATTTCAGTGTGCTCTCAATAAGTTATGTGGCAGATGCAGACGCAGATAGAGAATCCCATGACATTGTTTCCAAGGCTTGTCTCTCAATTAATGTACAGCAAACGAGATAGAGGATGTCATCTCTCAAGCAAGAAAGTGCCTTCTCTTACATATGACTTAACTTCCTTCTTTCACTGGAATAGGGAAAGTTGTGAGCCCAATAGGAGAGAGGAGACCAAGAGAGACAGACTGGCCTATCATGTGTAGCTCAGTTATTTCAGACTGGCCTGTCTCGCAATCAGCTGCCTCCTCCCTACATGCTATCAACACGAGCTTTTTGCAATCAGAGCCCCTCCATCCATCTAGCAATCATGTGGAGCAATAAAGAGACCAATGCAATAAGATTGTATGCCGTAGGGTGTTATTCCAAGAAGTAGATATCCCAAACAACATTCAAAGGTGTCACTCCTGTCCAGTTCTTATTTGCTGGTCGATCGTTTGTGCAAAGCAAGGCATGCTATTCATAATATTGCTTTAAATCGTACTACAATCATTCGTTTGTAGTTCTTACCTCCCCAATGCAAATCGTACAACGATAGGTATATACGCATTCTTTGTGTACAAACAAGAGCATAGCATTGAAAATGAGTTGCTGTGTTGCAATAGTATCACCCCCGACACCTACAAAACAAATCATTCATCAAAGAGATAACATGGGTATCATGCTCGAGAATACAACCAATATGAAGAAGCGTCCATTGCATCATACCATCGACGATGGCAATGATGGTGTGATTAGCAAGAGAAGCAAACGAGGCAAAGACCTTGCCTCCTTCCCGACATTGAGCAAGCCGCCGCCACCGTCTTCGTCTATTGCAATGAAGGATCATCCAACGCCATGCATTGTTGGGGGTAACCTTTCTTCTCCAAGCATAGCAACAAAGACGACGCCTACTGCAGATGATTTTGCTAACCTTTTATTCTATGAATCTCCTGAAGAGGGCGGCGGTACTACTAGCAGCCATACGATAGCTCAAGATAGTTGCAAAAGAACTTCATCATCGTCATCGTCATCAAGAAAGAGGAAGAAACAACGCAGACGTCGCATCTCCTTCGGTGCCGCCATACCTACCTATCATTACCTATCAAACGTCCCGACAGTACATGATATGACGTCTACAGAAAAGAGTACCTTGTGGTATGATCGATCACACCTTGAAGGCTTCAAATCATATGCACAAAGTTGTATCCAAGATGTAAGGAATCTTATCCTATCAGAAACAGAAGATGATAAGAGTAATGTATTCGGCAAGGATCGAAATAAGTTCCGATCACTAATGTCAACTTATGAAACAACATCAAGCTCATCTATAAGAGGACTAGAACATCGTATCTTCCGACGGAAGCAGACACGACAGAGTTTAATACATGCGGTGTTGGAATGTCAAAATCATATCAATGGATTGGCAACGTTTGGTCATTCAATGGATTGCGAAGAAAGTATTCTATTACTGAGTAAGGTCAGTAGAGAACGAAGTGCCAAAGCTAGAGCAACAGCCCGTGCCGATGCAAAGGATGATTATACCGAAGTATATGGATGAGAGGTAGAGAAATGAAGTTTGACAGGAGGAGAGGAGGCACACTGATACCTAGGTAGGTTAAGCCTATATAAGTGTAGCTTAGTAAATCATACTAGTGAGTTTGTTTCACGATGCACTAGTTGTAGTGCTAAATAGGTACCGCACTATCATCATATCTTTCATATCTAGTACATATGATATGCATTATTTTACCACCACCACCACCATCCTTGGCTTGGTATCGTTCTCTTGATTGACTCTGTTTTCATACATGTATCCAACCATGCACGTAAGTTCTTCTCTTCAATACCATACTCTTTGTCTAACCTCCAAAAGAATGGGAAAGCTGCGGCGTCTGCTGTTGTCATCTTCTCTCCAGCCAAGTATGTTCCAGTTACACAATCATCCAATTCTTTTAGCAATGTACGAAGTTTGGGTAATGATCCTCCTAGTACAGCCGACTTCCCAATCGGTATAAGTTGTTTAGATATCATTCTTCTCCATTTATCTACATTTTCTTTTTCTTGTTCACTCAATCCACTTGTCGTTTGGAGTATGCCATCATTACTAGGAATCCTACCATCATCTACTGCGTCTAATATCAATTCTGAATCTGCAAATACATCCTCGTCTTTACTTGTATCTGATACTACCACAACAGGAACTGTTCCATCAGGATTTAATTTCCAGAACCAATCAGGCTTTCTGAAGTATGTAAGTATATGATTTGAGTGAGACATCATACACATCAATTGCAAATATGTATCGAAAGAACATATCAGTACTCACCCGCCAGCTCCATATAACCCAATTTCCTTCATATCATAGGACGTATCAGATGATTCTAATGCTATCCATGCTTTTTGTGCAAATGGACAACGTTTATTGGTAATAAATTGAGTTGATTTTGCTGCTGCTTGTAGTGCAGATGACGATGATGACATGATATCTTTGTTGTTGATGTGCTTCACAATAAATGCTGTTTGGAAAGAAGATACTTGGTTGACGAAAGTTGATATTAGTATAGATGATAATATACCTATGTAGCTATTCATAAGACGAAGTCGGTGGTAGGATTGTCTAATAGGCGGCGCCATGATGTCAATAATAATATTTGTGTAAGGTATGATAGAGGGAGGAGGTTTAGAATCACAGAGAGGTATCTTCAACTTTTTGCCTGTATCTTGTGGTTGCAAAGCATCGTGAATCCAACTTCCCTCCTCTATTATGGCGGCAATCGTACTCATTCGGAGAGGGTCATTGCAATGTTGCTCTCATTGCCGCCACTCTCCTCACTATGCTACAGCCACTAACAAATAGGGTCATAATTTTTCATCCAATACAATCGATATATCAATTATAATCAATCTCCCATACACAACTACTCCCCAAGATACTTCTTCGATACACAACAACAAACAACAATCATGAAGACATCTACATTTGCAATAGCACTCATCCTCTCTCAATACATCGATGTATCATCAGCACAACTTGCAAATGCATCTATCAAGCGTACACGTGCTACCGTCGACGATCTACAATCATCATCATCATCGAATCCTCAACAACAACAACGAGTGAACACCGCACGTCTATTAAGTAAGAAGACACGACGTAAGAAGAATCGTAATCTACAAGAGATGAGTGTACCATCGAATGATATGATGAGTTTGACTTTCGATGGTATGTGTATGTCGGCGGCAACAACTGTTGTTAGTGGATCATTTGCAAAGAATGGTGACTTGGTTGCAAAAGGCGAAGTTTATGTTGAGCCTGCTGTCAGCCCCCTAGCCAAGTCTTCCAAGATGCACAAGTCAAAGACTCCAAAGGATTCACATCCAGAACCGTCTCCAAAGACAAAGGCAGGAAAGGCATTGGTCGACGAAGATATCAGGAGAGTCAGATGGTAGCTACTAGTCTCCCAGTGTGTCAAATCGATGTTCATCATCTAGAATAGAAGACAATGTTTGGATCAATGTCTTTATCAATGGTTCCGTTATATCCTTGGAGGAGATGATATTGGAAACCTCATGTTTGTTATATGTCAGCCGAAAGTAGGAAGAGTTTGTGTACATAGGTTAGAAGATTGCTGCTTTAGAAAGTCGTCCGTGTCTCTGCTCCTGAATGAAAGATACTCTGATGTTTTATATCATGTTCAGTAGTATTCGTTTAAGAAGTATGTAAAGAGGAGATTGTTTTGATAAGAACTTTACTTTCTACTATTTGGTAATTCGTATCTACCACTTGTTGGTATCTACCACTCTCTTCCAACATAAATTCGACCTAACATTTCCAGCGGCAAAAGGGCATCCCCTCCTCATTTCCTCTCATCACATTAAGAACATATTCATATCTTATGGCAGTATCTAGGTAGGATTCAAGCAACCTCAATGTCCCTTTACCATAGAAACTGCAACTAATGAGTGCTGACTACTCAAGATTCTCTTCATGCATTGTCGGCGGTAGGTATCCTAGGTATCCTCATATTAGGACTTGACGCCACATGCGGAGAGGAACAAAGAGACCACACTACTAGTTACTCAATACACGATAGCAACAAACCTCTGTATCTCTCTGTATGCTATTGCAATAGAATACTTATCATTATTTTGCATCCAATACAATCGATACATCGAATTCCCATACACAACTATTCTCCATACAAACAATAACGAACCATACCATTCAACACTACAATGAAGACATCTTGCATTGCATTAGTATACCTCTTATCTCAGCACATCGTCGTCGATGCACAACTTGCAAATGTAACAATCAAACGTCGTGTATCATCTACCACCGATCGTTTCACAGATAGTATATCATCATCATCGTCTAAGCAACAGCAACGAGTTAATACTGCTCGTTTACTCAAGACGACACGTCGGAATAACAATAAGGCACGTCTACTCGAGGATAGTAGCATGTCCATTGCAACTGATGAGAGTATGCCGAGTGTTTCCGAGAGTATGTCTATATCATTAGAAGAAACTACAGATTCGTTTGCTGTTAGTGCTGGTGAAGGAGGAGGAGATGATTCCGAGGCGTTTGTATTGAAACCTTTATTCGATGCAAAGGCCTCGAAGTCAACAAAAGTAATGAAGTCAAAGGTTTATAAGACGGCACAACCGCCTCCTATTGTTGGAGGAGGAAGATTATTGGCACAGGATAATAGAGCTTTGCAAGATGAAACTGCTCTGTCTATGTCCCAAGTTGAAATTGCAGGTATTGCAGGATCTGATGTAGTTTCATCTACCTCCTCTCCTACCTCCAGTCCGACCTCCAGTCCTACTGCCAAGACTCATAAGAAGCCTGTACCACGTACCAGTATTGCAGAGGCATCTACCGAATCAACAGGCAAAGCTCGGAAGGTTAGAAGAGAGCGTGGGCTTCGTCTATAAACGATAATATGTACATATGATATGTACATAATGTTATTGTACAATGTATAGATCGTATGTCTACATTGTTAAGAAAAGAATAGAAGAATGAAGGAGATCGTGTATTAGATTCATATAGATGCTGACTGATAGAAAGAGAAGATAGAGATTTAGATGGCTGCTCTTTTTAGAAGATGGCGCCTCGGATTCGGATACCTCTCCTTCATAAGATAGAAGATTGATGTTTTGTATATTCAGTTAGTATTCATAGAAAGTAAATGAAAGTTGTTGTCAGATTGTACCTATTTCTATATGTTGATTGTTACTCTCTATCTCTCACAGTAGACCCTACCTCTTACAGATCGACTAGGCGAGGCTTGGGAGGAAGGATACCGATAAAGATACCCTTTCGCTCGAATACGAAAACATCTAATATAGATGCTGACGATAGAAAGAGAAGATAGAGATTTAGATGGCTGCTCTTTTTAGAAGATGGCGCCTCGGATTCGGATACCTCTCCTTCATAAGATAGAAGATTGATGTTTTGTATATTCAGTTAGTATTCATAGAAAGTAAATGAAAGTTGTTGTCAGATTGTACCTATTTCTATATGTTGATTGTTACTCTCTATCTCTCACAGTAGACCCTACCTCTTACAGATCGACTAGGCGAGGCTTGGGAGGAAGGATACCGATAAAGATACCCTTTCGCTCGAATACGAAAACACGCGATATCATTTTTATGCACTGCAAACAACTCAAAATTCGCCATGCAATGGATGGAAGTTTGAAGTGGACATCGTGCCAAGCTTGCATGGATGGAAGTTTTAACAATGACGGAGTGCTACCCGCTATGATTGTACCATTCATAATTTATCAAAGCTCTTCATTGCAACATCACATCGCCCATACAATCTACAATCTCCTAATCTATCAATCACCAATCGATCAATACAACTCATTGTCAATCATCGATCATTAATCATCAATCAGCCATCATGAAGACAACCAATCTAGCATTCCTCTACCTCCTATCAATCACTGTCGATACTACCATTGCAACATCGACAACATCACACCAACAACACAATCGTGTCAACAACAACAACGTTGTATCAAATAATAATGTACTACTATCAAACTCCAACAAACAACTTCGATCAACCACCGCCCGTCTACTACAAAACAAAAAGAAGAAGAATAAGCCACTCAAGAAGAACAAGCCAATCATCGACGACGAAGATGAAGATACTACACCACCAGTAAATCCATGTTCAGTATGTTCCACAGGGTTAACAGTACCATCTAACACCACCGCAGCATCGAATGGTAATACTTGTGCAGACTTACTAATTGATGCAGGTAAAGAAGAAGAGGGGAGTGAGATTTGTTTAAATATGGCGGGAGCTATACCCACTTGTTGTCCTCCCATTGTTGTCGAGGAAGTTGTCGAGGAAGTTGTACAGGAGGCAATTGTCGAGGAGCCTGTCGTCGAGGAGGAGCCTGCCGAAGAAGAAGAGGAAGAGACTGAGGAGGAGGAACCAGAGTATACAGTCGTTCTATCATCACCTACATCCACCGCTCCATCACTATCACCCATCACTGCTGTTCCCACTCCATCTCCAGTACAGCCATGTGCCGAATTAAACAAGAAACGTTGTCAAAAGGCAATGGATGAAACAGGACGATGTATCTTCATCAAGGGTGCTGACGATTCAGAAGATTCCTGTATTGACCCTCCACCCAGTTCTTCACCTATTGTTACACCCACTACTGAATCACCAAGTTCATCGCCTATTGAGGAGATTGTTGAAATTGAAGAAGGTGATGTAGTATTGATTGATAATACTACTTTGACTATTGAGGAGGGACATTTGGATATGTTACTTGCACCCTCTGATGAGGAGCAAGAAGAAGAGGCTATTGTTGAGCCCCTCCCTGTTGTTGTCAATACAACCGCCGAGGAAACTGAAGATTCAGACTTTACAGTAGAAGTCATCCCCGTCGTTGTTTCACCTCCAGAATTTCCCGAGGATACAGAAACAGATGATGGTTTAACAGATGATAATCTCGATTCCGACGCGGCTATTCAAGCATTGGAAAAGGCACCAGCAACTGCATACCCTACTTTTTATCCAACGTTGAGTCCAGTTATTCAACCTGCTTTGGTACAGAATGCAATGGAGATTAATGGTGGAAGTGTTAATGAGGCTGCATATGGTGTTGCCGGTAAGGCTAGTAAGCCTCCTCATGGATACAGTTCAGGTTCTTCATCTTCGTATGATCACAGTGGAGGTTATTCTGCCGGTGGTAAGGCTGGCAAGCCACATGGAGGAGGATACTACAGTTCAAGCAGCTCATCATCCTATGATCATGGTGGCAAGTCCGGTAAATCAGGTGGACGACATTCCTATTCCTCCTCATCAAGTGATTCTGGATGGGGAAAGCCATATTATGTCTCATCATCCAATCTTGATGTTGTTGAAACACAAAGTCGAAGTGGTAAGGCTATGAAGGGACCTGAATCGACTGCTACCTTCTTGAACACTCAAGGTCTTACTGTGAGTAGTCAGCAGCTGGCAGTTGAGGATGTAGCCCCCGTGGAGGTAGTTACTGAGGTTGTGGAGACTGTCTCTGCTGTTGTTGCCGAGGTTGTTCATACTCCTTCGCTTACCACCGAAGAGATAATGGCTCAGTCGTTAACAGCTCAGTATAACGAGATGCTGGCAGAACAAGTAGAGGAAGAGGTTGAAACGCCAGTCTTCACATTTAACCCTCCTGATAAATATGTTGCACCTCCTGGAGCGTTATCCTCCCCAGCTGAAGTTGCCGTACCCGAGGGATATATGGATTATGTTGGCGTCGCTCAGGATGTAGTCACAGAAGCTCAAGAAGCCATACAGAATGTAGTCTATGCAGATAAGGACGCAAAGAAACAAGCAATGAAGGATGCCGAAGCAAAGTACAAGGCGGCAATCGAAGAACTCAAGAATCAGCTCAAGTTACAGTTAGCTGCTCTTGATAAAGCTCAGATTGCAACTCCTCCGACGACACCCAATTTCAGTGAAATGACAATCAGTGAACTTCAGGAGAAGGGTATGGATATCAGTAAAATGACCATCAAGGAAGCTTCCGAAGCTGTTAATCAAAAGAAGAAACAAGGGCCAGAAAGAAACAACAAGAATAAGGGAGGAAAGTCAAGGAAGCTTAGATATCGTCAATAAAATGTATGTGTATATGTGTACATCATCAGCCATCAATCAAAAGAAGATATTGGCACTGAAGGTTTGAGAATAAAGTGATTAACTGTGGATAGTCTTGGAGACATTCACAGATTGCACGGTTATATATTTCAAGTCTTCTTGTTTTGTGTCAGAGTTTTAATTAGAGAGTTTATAGAGATGTTTCAATGTAAAATTAGTAGCAATATGATCTGATCTGAACTTGTCTATATACCTACTATTATCTTAGAAGATACTCCAACGATGAAGATACTTGCTACTTGATAACCCTGGCCACCGGAATACTGCCTCTTCCTTGTCGTCACATCATCATACTTGATGTCGACCATCCATGGCCACGTATCTTCTCTTAAATATGATGATGCTTCAATACAACCAACCAACGAGGCACACTTTCACACTGAGCTCACTGCTGGTCTAAAGCGCAACACTCGGGTCTGTTCACTCTTTCTAGCCATGATGCTCATAATCTCCTTTGCATTCAACTCCATCACATTTTCGCCGTCAATACTCATGAGTATATCACCCACTTGTACTTGACCTGCAAGTATTGAACTCGATCGTACAGCTGATACATGTGTGGGAAGGCTTGGGTGTTGTGAGAATTTAGAGTTTGACAAGACTATGCCAAGCTTTCCTGCTGGGGCGTGTATTTCAAATGGTACATCTCCACGAGTAACAGGCGTAGCTCCCAATGTTGTATAATTGTTGTCATTCAATTCCTCGCCGCTTGATGAATATGTAATGCCATTACCTAAAGATGACCAGGTCTTCTCAACAGTGATAGTACCATTCATATCTCCATCTTGTTGTTGCTTTGCAACTTGCTCTGCCAACTGAGCTTCTAATCTGAATAAGTCATTTGCAACACTCTTTGATTCCTTCGACATTGTTGATAGTGCTGACTTTGTAGTTTGATATGTTCTGAAACTTGTTCTACTAGCCCGGCTTGTTCGGCTTGTACTACTGTTGACACTTTTACTACTGCTTATTCCTCGATGGCGTCTGCTGCCATTCTTTGATGATGGTCTTTGTAGCTGTTGTTCAAATGGAGCAAACATTGGTTGTTGGCTCCTTAGTGATCTACTACCGCTCCGTCCACTTAAAGATTCCAAGTCAGGTGCAACGCCTCTCGGTCCAATAGTCGCTTCAATGTTGGACATCAAGAATTCGGTTATGTTCACACTATCATCATTCATTGGTTGATCTTCCTGTCCACCTCTTAATATGCCTATACTAGTTTCACTAAGTGGAGGTGGTGGATAATGTGTACCAACACTTGGACTTGTAGCCCTAGGAGTTAAATTGTCAATAACTCGAGAGATTGAATCGTTTGATATGTTTCGTTTATGCTGCCGCCGTGATACTGAGGATGATCCACCAGAATGATTACTTAGATGGCCAAGACTAGCTCCAGATGTACTTTTATGTATATTCCTCGTCCCAACATTGCCATTGGGAGTGACAAGTACTTCTCTTGGAGAAGCTGCACTACTACCAGGTGAATATCCACACCCGAGTAGACACTATTACTACCTCCACTATTTGGCGTTATTGGTGTTCTACTTCCAACTGACGATACTCTATCCTTTTTCTTTTGAAGTCTCTTTTGTTTATATTGTTCTAATATTTGATCAACTGCTGATGAGTTTGATTTGTTTGAGCCTATAGATCCACTGCTCTTCTTCCTAGTGTGTTGTTTTTGTTGTTGACTACTTGGGGCCGTAGCCGGACGATGAACACTGTTGACATTTGTTGCAGACTTAAGAGGATGATTCTCCTCTTCCTTATCATCCCAAACTGATGCTTTCGGTATCGAATTGAACTCTTTTTGAGCACTTTCCTCTTCCTTCAGAGAAGATTCATCTTTTGATGTTGAAAATGATACTTCGGCACCCCATGGATCATTACTGCTTTCATTTAGACTGATATTATTGTTGGATGGATCAACATTTGTCCAAGAGTTGCCAAAGAAGTCCTCATCGTTAACATTCTTCTCAAATCCATTGCTACTACTGCCCTTCTTGTTGTTATTATTGGTATCGAATGCATTATCAAAAAAGTTGATACTACCAAAGTCTGTAAAAGAATCATCAGCCTCTTCAAGTCGCCGCGGATGGTTAGGATTTAGTTTTTGTGATGTATCTGGAGAAACTATTGGAAGTAGCTGTTGCTTTTGCTGCTGGTCAGTACTGGTATTTGTTGTTGTTGGAAAAGAAGTAGATGAATCAAACCATCCCTCGTTGCTACTCATTTGTTGTAATATAGCAGGCGGATCTGCCTCCTCTTCACTTATTATTATACCCTCTTTATTCATAGTATTTACAACTCTACCAACACTTTTATCACTTTCGCCACCCCAACTTGATATTAAATTACTCTCAAAGAACTCTGGTCCCATGTTGTTAATCTCTACTTCGTCTTTTCCACTATCTTCTTCCTTTCCAACAGTATCATTGTTAGTATTAGTATTGTTTACACTAGGAAATACATTATTAAAATTATCACCATCCAATAATAAATCAAAACTATTGGATGTAGTAAATGCTGATGTGAATATCTTTTTGGAATCTGATATATCTGTAGATTGAGATGAAGTATTTGATGATTGTGATTGGAATGATGATGCTGAATTAGTGTTGTTGTTAAAGCGACCTTGGGGTGGTTGTGGATTGTATGTGTGGGGGGATTCTGTCATTGTATAGCTTATCTTATTATTGATATTGGTGTTGGTATCCACCGGTAGTGCTGCAGCAGTATTAGATTGCTTATTAGTAGGCTGAATCTCGCCAATATGCAGATCGTCGTCGTCGTCGTCGTTATCAAGACGTTGCATAGATTTAGCACTACGTCCTCGTAACTTTGTAAAGAATGGCATTGGTATTTTTTTTATAAATTATGATGTGGGGGGATTACTATCGTTGTTTATAAAGTTGGTGTTGCAAATCGGACTCAGCTCTCCTCCGCCTACCTGCATATACAACAGTAAGTGTTCATATCATCGGCCACATCATTCTTTACCATCGTGGTCTTGTTGATCAGCTCCTTTTGCGGTAGAGGTACGGTAGTCAACTTTCTCTTGCCAATTTTTCAAGATTTTGGTCTTGGGCGTTGTGAGTATCCTTGGAGAGTATCACGCATACCTCTCTGCTTGGGGGAGCTTGCAATCCTCCTTTAAATGGTGGTTATTAGAGACATCTCAGCATATCCCCCATCTGTCGATGATAAATAATCTATACTAAGTACTGTCAAGAAAGATTTAGCCAAATCGCCCAATAGGAGAAGATATTCAACATCCCCATCAACCTCCCCCTAATCTTACTTAACAACAAATATATAGGAGAAGCATATTGGTATATTAGGTATTGATATCTTTACATCATGTATTCTTTAGCAAGGAGTAGAACACTCAACTCTATCTTACATCGGCGGTGCTATTGTTATATTACTCGTACCATATCCTCTTCTCTCGACGCCGGTTCTAACCAATCATCAAAACAACACAAGAAGTATAAACCAACATCACATAATTTTCAACCAAGATACACAGGACCTCAACTCCATGATTGTCGCCTGAACAATTAGAATTGCAACAATCTATATTGAAATCAAGACCAAATACTGGTCTCAACGGACCATTCGGTCCTTGGTTAGCTATACCATCTATATGTAATCCATCACAGGAATTAGGACGGGTAGTAAGATATGAAACATCATTGTCAAAAAGACAATCAGAGTTAATTATACTATTAGTCGGTGCAAAGTTCAAAAGTGAAAGTGAGTTTGATATACATGTCACTGAAGCATTAAGAGTTGGTGTTAGTATGGATGTTATAGAGAGTATACCACGAGGTAGATTGTTATCTGAGGATACATCATCAGCAGTATCAGAAGAAGATGAGTTTAGTTTGGAAAATGTAAAGAATGCAGTTCTTCCAATGCTCATCAAGGAATATGATAATCAGAAACTACAACTACAAAACAGTAAAGACATGGTAAAACTAGACAGAACAAAAGAAAGAGAGATTGCAATCATTTCATTTACAGCAGAACTACTACACACGAACACTGTCTCAGATATAACATATACAAAAACAAAACAAGTGTTAGACGGGAAGGACTCGGCATTAGTTGAGATTACGTCAATTATTGGCTATAATGCATACGTGGCATATACCCTAAATGTGTTCAAGATTCCTACCGGTAGATAGCGGTGTCGGTTGTTTTTACTAGCTGATTTCATATTACATCTTTGGAAATGCTGAGTCCAAGAATACCTTTTTAGCAACTCCAATTTTCCCCTGAGAAGAAGGATATAGACATGAGGATGTGAATAAACACGAGAGATCAGGAAGAGATAGAACAAGACATTGATCAAAGACAATCTGCTTACCATGACGAGAAAGAACACATCCCTAAAGTTGGAAAACAACGAAGGGCCTACTTCCAAGTATCCCAATAAAGCCGCCTTGACGGTAATAGAAGTAGTCGGTAGCCATCGTCTATTTTCATATTCTTTCAATAGTGCTTTCAAATCTGCTTCGGATGATGATGTACTACTGACTTGGGAATTGTATTCGAATATTTTAGCTGCCAGCACACAAGAGTCTTGCATAGCTTGATTGGCACCTTGACCGAGGAAGGGAGGCATCGCGTGGGCGGCGTCTCCAGTGAGCACAGCAAACTTTGGATTATCATCCTTGCTATTTGATGCCTTTATCTCGCGTACCCATCCATTGAATGTGAATGGGTTGTAGAAGTAAACTCCTAAGTCAAAGAAGCGGTCCGCTTTCCCCACAATATTTGCAACATCATTCCCAGGGATGGATGATGTTTGTAATATCTTCAAACATTCTTGAATTTTATCTTTTGGTATACGTTTGTTTTGTGTCCAATCGACATTTTCATCAAGCGGCTTTGCTTCATCTATACTTGTTGTCTTTGAAGTACCGATACTATCCTCCTCGGCAGGCTTTTGTCTTTTAAATGGACCGATGTAATTCTCATCAGGATAAACTAAGAATGCACCCTTTGCCCTGGACTCATCTTTCCCAGCACCATATGTAGATGTTAACGCATACGCGCCATTGCCAAAGTGTTGAGTAAAAGTACATACCTCATCAGCATCTATCGCATCTTCTTGAATTGCAAATGTAATTCTTAATCCTGAATATATCGCTGCTTCTTTCTTCTTTGCTTGTATACTACCATTATTAACATATTGACGTACCGCTGATTGTATTCCGTCACATCCAATGATTAAATCATATCCAGAAGTTTGTGTACCGTCTGTAAATTGACAAGTTATCCCTTCCCCTTCTTTGTTGGATATGTCACATAATCGTTTATCAAATTGTATATAAATATCATGTTCCTTTGATAATTCTGTTTGCATAATACGCTGTAATGTTCCACGGAGTATAGTGTAGGCTAATATTTCACCATCTTCTGCTACCAAGCCATCAATTTGCTTATTTTCAATACCACCATTCTCAGCTGCTTCTTCTTTATCGGCAGCATCCCTCTCTGTAATTGCTTGTTGCAAATCTAATTCAAATATCTTCCAACTATCATTAGTATCATTACTTCCAAACCATGGGCGGCATGTAGATACAACCTTTTGCAATGGTATTGATGCATCTGATACTTGTCTTTGTAACTTTGGTGAGATTTTACGTAAAGCGGCAATACCTCCCGTTAATTGTATCCCTGGTGAATTGCATCAAGTGTACAGAGTATGATATTAGTTCGATATGAATGGAGAGAACATAAGATGTGTGCAATAACAAACTCATACCTGATCCAGATTTCTCATCAAGATCTTGTCTTGAATCAAATATATCAATTTGTATAGGCGTGGCATTAACATCATCATTCATTAAATTAGTAGAACGTAATGCATGTGCTAATGATAATCCGGATATACCCGCACCGATAATGGCTACCTTTTCTATCGGTTGTTGAGTTGATTTAGTTGGTATATCATTGAGAGTTGTTGATTTGAGTTGGGTATTATCCACTCTGTACTGAGTTGGTATATCATTGAGAGTAGTTGACGATTTGAGTTTCAATTTTGTATCTAGGTGACTGCCTATTTTAACATTTCGTCGTATGGAAGAAAATGCAATAGCGGACTGCACTACTAGTCCTAGGATGAAGAGGAACGTTATCATTAGAAGCCACGCCATTGAAAAGGAGGCAGGGAGTAAAGAGGAGTTATGACTAGAGATGATTGAGAGAGAAAAGGGAACTAACTGGCGATACAACGAAGATATGTTCTGATAGATGAATAAAGTTGTTGTTGAGTATCATGTATTTGTACATGGGATATGCGCTAGTGATTTGTTTAAGCAATAGTAACTCCCTAATAATATCACCTCTGCATGGATTTGTTTATGGTAACATTACTGTAAACTTATGCAATCGATATGGTGGGCTTGTGTTGACAGTCAGAAGATCTCTATCCTTTTTGTGTGCATATTAAGTACATTCACCTTCTTCCAATTCGAGTTCACCCTTATCATCAGCATCTCCCTTTCTCCGACATATATTGAGTACATGGCATAGAGAATCCATCTTATTGTTGTTCTCAACTCTACGAGCAGAATATCGAGGTTGAAAGTATACCACCGCATTAAAAAAGCCCATGCATGGTGTTAAGACGGTATAGAAATAAAAGAAGACATTGAACACTTCTACATGATGTGGCGTATCCACAGAGTTCAGGATAAGGAAGACGTAGTACCAAATGTATGCTAGAAAGAATGCCCCAGAAAAGTGTATTCCTCTCCATGCTTAACCATATGATATTGATGAGTAATTGCAAGAGTTGTGAGGGGGAATAAAATATCAAATGATCAAACTTACCTGCTTTGCGAGTGTATGTCCTCGTGACATGTTGACTACTAACCGCATATCGGTCTCCCTTCTTCTCTTGACTGTAAACCGCATAAACTAGAAGGCTCATAAACACAATAATGGCCAAACCGCATACCAAAGCGTATCCGTTCTTTGTTAATTGCAGAGCACGAGCATTGCCACCTCTTGTACACTCTGTATCATTAAAGAAACAGGAAGAAGGAAAAGGCATTAAAGTACAATGGATCCTACCAATATTGTACATTTCCAAGAATAGTGGGGCTAATGAAAACCCCAACGAGATGAGTATCGGAGGTAATCCAAACGTTAATCTTATTTTCCATCTCGACATCATTTCTTCTGACAAGTTCCATTTGACAATCAGCCAATATAGGAGAGCCAACGCTGTATATGCTGTAACAAAGTATATGAAATGCCATGTAACAAAGAAGCCTTGCATATTACAGGTGACTTGATTTCCAGCAGCGACTACCAATTATGTGTAGTTGAATTAATTGTATAGAAATTAGAGCACATAACATGTGTATATGCACAATAAACATTAAAACTTACACGGTGCCTGACCTCGTGGAACCATCCAAGTAGACATGAAAAAGCTAAAGAATGCCCCAAATATATCATTCACCGAGATGCCAAACAATATTGTATTACTAAGTGATATCGATTTATTATTTTCCTTATTCCGTCTTATTATCACATCACGAACTAGAAATATTGATGATATAATTGATATTGTTGCTCCGAACTTGGGCAATATTGCCCATGCTATCCAACTTGGTTCATTATCCGTTAAGATTCTGTGGCTGATAGTAGAGCTGCTGTATTGCAAAAGATTCAGAGTGTCTTCTCCATACATTTTTTTTGAGGTAGTGTATCAAATGATAAATGACTATAAATTATCATTCAATTCTTTGTTGTATAATTAGTATGCGTACTATCAGTTAACATATCAAATGATGGGTATGTTTGTTCCTGTTTAACGTTGTGTCTATCCCTAGCATGTAATTTAAACACCGTCATGTTGTAGAATAATTTGTTCTTTGTGGCTCATGAAAAAATATCTTTTGCTCAGGATACCAAAAGGAAACCTCGTCTCTAGTCGGTCAAGGAAGAAAAGATATGATGGTTGGTGGTGCATAAGGATTCGACTGGAGATAGTAGATGTGTCAAGCATTATGGTATCATAAGCTAAGTTAACATATGCCAGCTTTATCCGTCGGTTTGATTTGTATCTTCTTCCAATTTGCAACACACAGTACAAAAGTATACCCCAATTATCCTTTAACGGCGATACCAATGGCCTTCAAAGTTAAAGTAGAGAGACAACACACCTCTCTCAAATGTACATCGGAATCCCTTCTTCCGACTTTTATTCCACTGCCGATTGATAATCTTAAACGCCACATCCTCATATGGTGGTCCTGCACTAAATCTCAATATACAAAAGTCGTCAGTATCAGCTCGTTCCAAAAAGTATTGAGGCGTGGTTGTCTTATCAATAAGGTCTGGATAGAAGACATTAAACTTGTATCCCTGAACAATCTTGGGTGGAGGATTGTCATGATCGTAATGTGTCTTATTGTAGGCATTCCAATCATATCCAGTTTTAACTCTGTTGAAGTATCGTGGTTTACGTGGACGGTACTTATCTTGCCAGGCATATGTAAGTGACGACCCGTCAGCATTCTTGATATTGACATCAATCTCATCATTTAGACCTAATTCCTCCTCGAGGTTTCCAAAGTCTGGTTCTACTCCTTGCGGCAGTGGCAAGGCTGATGCAGCGGGATTATTATCCTTGTTGGAAGATGCTGCTGCCTCCTTTTCGTCAATCTCACCTGACAACGCCTTTTTATGCAACTCTTCCCTCTTCACTTCCAACTTTTCAAGTTGACGTACCAACATCTTCGAATGTATCTCCGATAATTCCATCTTTGCCAAATGTACCAACAATTGATCTAACACCGTACTCCAATAATCAGTATCAACTACACCATTATCATCAAATCGTGGCTGTTGCTGCTGCTGTCCTCCACCTCCACCGCCACGTAACTTTTGTTCAATATCATTCTTCATCACTAATAAATCATCCTTACTCTGTCCTTTGAACAAATCATGTATATCTTTCACTAACGAGGCATGTCCACCATTATCATGTCCACCCGTCTGTAAGAATTTAATTTCATCTTGTGTTACTGTTTGTAATGCATCCCAATATTGTATAATTGCATTATTATTTTCTCCTTCTGTAGTATTATTGCCATTACCACCAAGATCGTCAGCACTAGCCTCCCTTTCCAACTTTTGAAAAGCATCAATATCCACCAACAATTCTTTCAACTCTACCAATTTTAAATCTTTTAATAATGTATATGGTTCCTCTAAATTACTTTCAAGTGTTTCCAATTCTTCGAGTGCATTGTACTTTTCTTGATATTTAACCTTGGCACGATTTTCCTTCTCTTGGTTGGATAAACCAAAGAGTAACATGTTCTGTGCTAGTACGTCGACGGGTTTTTCACGACCTTCTACTAAGCGGATTGCTGATCTTTGACGTTGTTGCTGTAGGTGGAATTCTATAAGGAAGACACGGGTGAGATTAACTAGATATGAAAAATGTGCATATGATGTGCACACACTCCCCTACACCCTACCAAAACCAGCAAACACATATAATACAAATACGACATACCTTCCTCCTTCTTAGCCCATTCATCATAATTTTCCAATTCCTTCATCCGACTTTCCTCGGCCCTCAAACGTTCCATCTCCTCCATGTGTAGCTCACGCTGGTTTCTTCTATTACGTACCTTTTCAATTTCGAGAAAGGTATGTTCCTGCTGATCTCTACGGCCTGTTTTTGTCTTTGCTGCTGCGGCGCCGCTACCTGAACTTGGACCGTATGGATTATTATCTCCTCCATTAGTATCACCTTGAGTTTTCGCAGGTGGCGGTTTAGAGGCAGCAACCTGCTCCTTCTTCTTCCAAGTAAAAGTTTCATGTAAATTCGGATCACGAAATGGATTATCCTCGGGAGTATAACCAAAGCGGGCTGTTATACGTGCCGCTCGTCGTTTCGAACGTCGTTCCTCACGTTCTTCTAATGTTTCATTACGCGATGATAGTTTGGATAATAGTTTTTGATTTACTTGTTTGTTAGTGGAGGATGAGGTATTGGATGTTGGTTTGGACTTCTTTTTAGATCGTTTCTTCTTCTTTTTACGCCGTTCTTCTTCTGATGATGAACTGCTACTGGAAGAGCTACTGGAACTTGATGAAGAGGTAGAAGGTGATCTACGCCGTCTCCTCTTCTTACTCTTTGATCGACGTGAGGATGATCGATGTCTACTACTTGACTTTTTATGTTTATCATCTTTTTTATGTTTCTTATCCTCTTCTGTATCTCTCCTTTTACTACGCCCTCCGCTGCCGCCATTATCACGGCTACGACTACGAGATCTAGATAGGGATGACATGGCTATTTAGTATATTATATGCTATTGTTATATCTCTAGGCCGCTTTGGTATGGTAATAGTTGCAACTCAATAATTTCTCTGGTAACGACTAACGACGGACAGACCACTGCAAAAAATAACAAAACAAAAAAATGATATGCATGCTATTAATGCTATCTAATTTAATTGATACAATATAATATAATCAACCATGGTCCTCGCCGAGTTAGGAGGTAAACTCCGCTCTTCACTACAAAAATTACAATCTACCAACTCCGCCGATACACTTACAACAGATTCATTAAATACACTCCTATCGGAAATATCACGTGCATTAATTGAATCAGATGTGAATGTTCAATTAGTTATGACATTACGTACTAATATACAAAAGAAGGTTGGTGATATAGTGAAGAATAATTCAGGTAGCAATAAGCCGAATGTTAATATTAATCGTATGGTACAGCGTTCTGTTGTTGATGAGTTGACGTAAGTTGTTTATTATGTGTAGTGTTTTTGTTATGCTTGTGTGTGGCTATACTGCTTTTTCTTGAGCACAAGAGACATATGCTTATACTCATGATATACATGTTTCTATGCCCTGTTCTTCTTCATTCTCAGGTCAATGTTAACACCAAGTGACTCTAATACAAATAAAATTATCAAACCATACAATATGAAACGTGGCAAACCGAATGTTATTTTGTTTGTTGGATTACAGGGTGCTGGTAAAACAACTAGTATTGCAAAGTATGCACATTATTATCAACGAAGAGGATGGAAGACATGTATGGTTTGTGCTGATACCTTTAGGGCTGGTGAGTAGTAAATTTTGTGTATAATAATATGTGCATATCATGTATAATATTTTGCTCATACATATTCATTCTATATTCTATCAATAACATATCAGGTGCATTTGATCAATTAAAACAAAATGCAACAAAGTTACGTATACCATTCTACGGATCATACACCGAGGCTGATCCTGTCTTAATAGCCGAGGAGGGTGTAGAACGGTTCGTATCAGATGGATACGAAGTAATCATCGTTGATACGTCCGGACGTCATCGTCAAGAGGAGGCATTATTCGAAGAAATGCAAGAAATATCAGCAGCTGTTCAACCTGATAATACTATATTCGTAATGGATGCCACACAAGGCCAGGCTGTTTATGATCAAGCATTGGCATTCCATTCAGCTGTTAATGTTGGTAGTGTTATCGTAACAAAGTTAGATGGACATGCCAAGGGTGGTGGTGCATTAAGTGCCGTGGCCGCTACGGGTAGTCCAATCGTATTCTTGGGTAGTGGCGAACGATTTGAGGATTTAGATGCCTTTAATGCCAAAAGCTTCGTATCCAAACTGTTAGGATTTGGTGACGTTCGTGGATTAATGGAGGAGATGAAATCAATTCAAGGTAGTGATGGTACGAGTCAAGAAGAGATGATGGCCAAGATGGCCAAGGGTGTATTCACACTACGAGATATGTATAAGCAATTCCAATCGGTAATGAAGTTAGGTCCGTTAGACAAGGTCATGGGCATGATTCCAGGTATGCCAGATTATCTCATTCCACAGAATGGTGACGATGAACAGACATTACGACTCCGAAAGTTTCTATACATGATGGATTCAATGAATGATGCTGAGCTCGATGGTAAGGTTGATTTTCACAAGAAGGGTGATCAGAAAATTGAAAAACGAATTAGACGTATCGCCGCTGGGTCCGGCACGCATCCTACTGAAGTTAAAATGCTACTGCAGGCACATCAACAATTTGAGGGCATGGTTAGTAAGATGGGCAAGTCAGGAATGATGGGTAAGGGTGGACAAGCCAAGCAACGGCAGATGATGGAACAAATGAGGAAGAATCCTAATGCAATGAAGAAACAGTTGCAGAATAATCCTCAAGCTATACAAATGATGCAACAACTTCAACAGAGCGGTGGAATGCCCGGAGGAGGCATGCCTGATATGGCCTCGATGATGCAAATGATGGGCTCCGGAGGCGGCGGAATGGGTGCAATGCCATCCGGAGGTGCAGGTCAAATGCCAGATATGAGTCAAATGATGCAAATGATGGGCTCGATGGGAATGGGAGGGCCACAACCAAATATGGGTGGGCGTAGGTAATATAGTTGGAGCAAGGCATATGTGATGTGAAGACAGGTGAAAATATATCGATTGGTATAAACTTGTAGATCATATGGATGCCCCAGGCCAATAAACGTAGTACCTACCTAAAACGATGTATTACAAGTATAAAATATAAGCCAACCGAGGGGAAAAAAGGTGGATACTTTTTCCATGGCATGGTCGGTATCCTCACTTTTTTGCAGTACTTTAGTACTGATGTGCTTCTGTGCTTCTCCCCTGGGATTTTGAGCTTTGCTTGGGCGCAAGCACAAGACTCCCAAATATGCCTTCCTGCAACACCTAATAAAAAAATGGCGTTGCTTACAGTCGTGTTTGGGCCTTTACGGGAATGGTATCCTCACATTTACTAACATTTACTAAGTGATGCCACTAACAAACATGGCCGACATGGCGGCGTCTCCTATGGACCGCTAGCGGCCTATCCACCTAAATCACCCGGATAGCACTCTTCTAATAGTTATTACCGATAGAATGATGCATCATTTGCCGTGGTCCGCCGCGTAGTCTTCTCCGTATTCACAATCGCCGCCGATAGGATGGTTTTACCCTGTCGCCATCACCCGGCCATCATAAGTGCATCCGATATGAAGGCCACATCCCTCCATCTGCCAAGAGAGCCGGTATGCCACTCAGGTATATTATAGGAATTGATAATAACAGGTGGGTAGGTGGTGAATAAGACATAGTTGACGTCAATATGGAGGTGGATATACCAGCCCTCACATGATGTGTGTTATTGACACATCATACACATCACCTCCCATAGCTCCGGCCCTACGTCTACATCCGCGATATCCCACCACAGATATTTGCTATTGGTAGTATTAGATCGGATATTGCAACTGATTTTGGCATCAGGAGGTGTTATACCACATAGAATAGACAATAGCATGATACATCATAAAGTTGGACTCTACCTCACCTCCACTTACAACTCCTGATGATATCTCCTCCTATACATTAGTTATGATCATATCCTATGAAAGGCAGGTGGTCCTAATAGTATAGAATGAGAAGATATGAGTTTTTCAGCTGCAGATATGTTTGTGGTTGGATATATCTACAACAATATTGATGTTAGACATATCATATGTTCTAATAATACACATGATATGTCAGAGGCAGCCTTGAGGTATAGAATGATAGTGGAGTAGTATCTGAGGAGGAGGAACATTACTTAACAATATAAACTAGAATATATCCAATGTGCATATACTGAAACATTGCATAACATTAGTTCTAGACAGCTACATATTAACATTATATGCTATTCTAGTTTTGTTGTTGTTGCTAACATAAAACTGGTAGAATAGTCTCTAAATATCATATCTGACCACACCAACCACCACAATATGATAGATAGTACCTATAGGAGGGGATAGTAGTGACTATTCCGGTATATCAATCTCATGGTGCCTAAAAACAAACATCAATTTTATCACTCAACCCCCACCTCAACTTTTACACAAAATAGAGAACTAATATTTAATACCTGCATCCCCAACCACCTACATCACCATAACCACACCACTAATACCATCTAGAAGTGGTTGATTGTCGGATTACAAACCAATATATGGTCCAATCCTCCTCAACATTGTCATCAATTAAATATTAGGTTGAAATTTCCCCTCTCTCAAACATCAATAAAATCGATAATCGGCGGCTATGTGTTGCAATAACGACCCCCTGCCCATGATTAACCGACCAGAACCCCTATCCTATATCATATGAACGTCATACAATGCATATTTGGTGGTGGGATATCGCACAGGGTGATATATATCCCCAAAACTACTTCACCACCACATCAAAATTTGATCGAATTTTTAATAAAAGTGGTGTAGGGTGGCCTAATCATATGTTCTATACGGTCTGATGGCACCAACCCGCGGTCTAATACCTTGTTAATGAAGGAGGATGGTGGGTGGGGTGGAGGTAATGATGTGGAGGGAGTACTGGTGGCGAGAAGGATGACACATCACGTAATTCGATCTCGAGGGTTGAAGTGCTAATCTTCGTTTATGGTGGCCTTGACGGACTCCTCCACGGCCATTGAGTTATCAGACTGAAGCTTAGGGGTTACTACAACGTTGGGATGTGATGGTGGCCAATATGTATGGCGTGGGAAGGAGCAATAGCAGTCCACCAGCCGAAGAGGTTGTTTCTAGATTTATGCTCAAGCAAGCGCCATTTTGAGGTGGTAAGCATCTTTGGGAGTCTTACGCTTCCGCGCAAGTGGTACACGTAAAGTCCCAGGGGAGAACTTCTGTGCACTGAGTGCTTCAATACATCTCAGCATGGCGGGTTAATTGTGGATGTGATGAGCCGAGTATGCGCTTGATTAATGTATATTACCTTCGTTCCATTAAATACTTCTTCCATTTGAGCGAGTAGTAGGCGGCGATAAAGGGTGGCACTTTTTCATTGCAAAGCCAGCCCCTTTTAGTAAGGTGCACCATCATAACAATTATTTATTGCAACCTCTTCACTAAAGAGTAAGAAAGGTAGTACAATGATGAACAAAAAGATATACATTACCTGTGTGTTGATTGTACTATATGTATCAATTTATCGGTTTAGACCATATTTTACACAACGATATACACCACTTATTACTGAGGCCAGTATTACAATAACAAAAAATAAACAAATATATGCAGAGTATGATGATGGTGATAAAACATACATTATCGAAGAAGTTGATACAATTGAAGTTAAAGATGATGAAGAAGAAGTAGTAAAAGCACATCAAATGTCAACGGAAGAAATAGCAAGCTCATCAGACAACAGTATGTACATTAACAACAAAGAACCATACTTGAATCGTTTTCAAAGACGATTTGCTTCATCCAAAGAGAGGGGTAATAAGGGTGGATATCTCTTCCTTAGACATATGAGAAAGGCAGGTGGTACTACATTACGAGTTTATTTCCATGACGCATTGTTACATCATAATATAACAAGAAGCACTGATGACTTTAGATCATATAAGTCATTAACAAAAGAACAGATGGAGAAGAGAAAGACAAAGACACAAAAGAAGGACGAAGTTATTGTTGATTCTAATCATTATCAAGTACATTATATTGAACATGAATTCTTACCAATGGATTGGAAATGTCCAAGTATTGATCCAAGGTGGAAGGAATCTCTCCGTATTATTGTACTTCGGCATCCTATTGAAAGGCATTTGTCTGAATACTTCTTCAGTGGTATACCAATGCACGGAAAGAAAGCTACTACTGCCGTGGAATACTTTCCTATCGACAAATCAAAGTTATATATAAACAAGACATATACTGACGGAATGGCAAAGTTTCTCTCTGAACATTTACCTAATTGGTTACAAGGTATTGGAAATCGACTATCAGACAATCCAAAGCAACGGGTAGAAGGTAACTTCGATTCAATCTTTAGTAGACATTACACTGATAACTTTCAACTACGAGCTCTTGCGGGTTGCTCATCAACAAATTGCCTAATGAGAAAGAATGTCACCAAGGAGCAGATAGAGAAAGTTGTCAACTTTCATCCAACAATATACAATTACTCGGTTAATCCAGTACCAAGATGTACACAATACTTCCGCAAGGAGGATAAGCCATCTGCATTATTTGAGCAATGTGCCAAGTATGGCCATGTCGCTGAAGAATGTAAAATTGGATGTTCAGGGCCATGCTTTTATCCCTCAGTGGCATGGGGGGATGTTGGAGATAAAGATTTGCACAGAGCCAAGGTACTGCTTCTACAATTCGATGCAGTATTGTTAACAGAAAAGTTGGATGATATAGACCAAGCTGACTTTCTATCTGATGTGATGGGAGTACCTCGTGATTCAACCTTTTCACTTGCTAATAAGAATATTACTGCCAATACCCTCGTTGAAAAGAGTGACAAGCGAGAGAAGACACGATTCTATCGTGATCTCTTAATGAAGCTTGGTTTGAAGGACATCTTATCTAACCTTGAAGAAGAAAACAAGCTCGAGATTGAATTCTTCCACTACGCCGAGAAGTTGAATGAGGTAATGCTTGATCAATGGAAGACAGAAACTGGATATACAAGTAGGTAACGGTGATATTACATGAGAGTAAACTTGAGAGTATTAGTATTAGAGGTTTGCACCGGTATTCAAGTTCTAATCTGTTAGATTTTACACGTACCTTATCGGACGACTGTTGGACCTTATCTCCCAATAAGTAGCACCATGGCAGACCACAAAGCAACAAACAACTTCCGCAGTTGGCTAGGCGATAACAGGCAACACCTCACTCAGAGTCGAACACATGAATGATGCATTGAAAACAGATGAATGTTTCAAGGCTAGGGGGTAATGTTGCAAAGGAGTAGTGGATTAGGGGTAATCTAATCTCATTGAAAGGATAATGAAATAAAATATGACTCCAAGGAGAACCCATTCATCGTACTGTTTTGTGGATCACATACTTGAGCATGCGTCGGCTGCTCAATATCAATAGTAGTAGTAGCCTGTAATACCATTTGTTCTACCAGCATATTATCATTTTGCTGAGAGTTTGTTGGTATTGAAATATTATTAATAGTTTGTAAAGTTCTGTAAAAATGCATACCAATTGATGATGCAATAGCCAAGAACATCCAAAGATTGCATTTTTTACGCATTAGTATCAGTATAACAGACGACATGATATCACATTATTATTATAAGTAACGCTTGCTGTCTTTGAAGCTTAATTACATCCTACAAACTAAATAAGAGCACAAAAGACGTGCCAACCCTAATATTGAGGTTAATTAGTACCAGTGATTTCTCAGTAGTCATTCTAACCACTGGATTGAGAGAAAACATTTCATGAGAGACGTAATTCGTAGGAAAGGGAGAAGTAATGAATAGTATAGAACAAGGTATCCGTCATGCGAGACACCAAACTTTTTAAGGGAGTTCGCGCTGTTTATCATGGGTGCGAACCTATAGGATTTGCACACAAAAATTTAGTTATCAGTGTTCTATTTGTTTCTTTTCGTTTCTAAATGCACTGAGCTGGAGGCGAACCCTGTTTCATGTGTGTCACCGTGGTCAACACACTACAATTTAGTGTCTCATAATAATAATATTATTATTACTACTATTATTATTAAGCACAACATTCTCCTTCGTCACCTCAAGCAGTCAAGATAATCCATCCCACCAATCTAATCCAACAACATGAAGCTATCATTATCATCTCTCGCCATCGTCGGTATTGCAGTATTCCTTCCCAGTGCTACAGGACACCTTCGTCCTATTCCTCAAGCATCATTATCAGTAGAGGACGAAGCTGATCATTATCAAGTGTCACCGGCCTCTAATCTGGCCCAACTCCGCGGCACGGAAGCCCCAGACAGCCGGATGCTCAAGAAGAAGAAGAAGAAGAACAAGAAGAACAACAAGAACAAGAAGAAGAACAAGGTGAGTACATGATAATATTGTTATGACTTTTGGTACATTATGTTTCACACATCTCTCATTATTACTATCCAAACACGTTATCATTATTGTTGCAGAAGAAGAAGAAGAACAAGTCGCGGCTTCCTTGGGCCCCGAAGAGTGATAAAAGTGTAAGTTATATATCTTGATTATCTCAAACTCATTCCGAACAAGTAAGACACACTCACACACATGATATGTTCTTTTCCTCTTTATGGATGGAAGAAGTCTGCAACTACAACCACCACAACAGGAACAACGTCTGGCACAACAACTCAGGCAACTACTCAGGGAACTACCACCCAGGGAACAACTCCTGTCACCACCTCTGCCTCTACTACTCCTCAAGCAACAACTCAGGCAACTACTCAGGGAACTACCACCCAAGCAACTACCACCCAGGGAACAACTCCTGTCACCACCTCTGCCTCTACTACTCCTCAAGCAACTACTCAGGCAACTACTCAGGGAACTACCACCCAGGGAACAACTCCTGTCACCACCTCTGCCTCTACTACTCCTCAAGCAACAACTCAGGCAACTACTCAGGTAACTACCACCCAGGGAACAACTCCTGTCACCACCTCTGCCTCTACTACTCCTCAAGCAACAACTCAGGCAACTACTCAGGGAACTACCACCCAAGCAACTACCACCCAGGGAACAACTCCTGTCACC
>Ga0214479_100318_pt1 | contig 30474 bp, 28 predicted proteins | sample M1_20Mar14CPVII9_5_FD_165054 | JGI IMG/M metagenome (GOLD analysis project Ga0214479, IMG submission 165054) | Marine eukaryotic communities from Monterey Bay, California, United States - M1_20Mar14CPVII9sort6BwellE14 | ecosystem: Environmental > Aquatic > Marine > Unclassified | place: USA...
CCAGTAGTATGCAGAAGTTACAAGCCAGGAGTTAAAAAGTTTGTATGCAAACACTCTAAGAAATGCAACTACTCGTTTCAACTCAAGTGGGATGAATATGGCTACTACATACACCTTTACAATTGCTTATCAGATCAGTTTATCGGAGAAGATATTCACAACCATAAACGAGTTTCAGCATGCTCGTATCAAAAGTTTGGATGTTACTTTTGCAAAGATACTTTTCATGGATTTAATGATGCTTTAGATCACCAAAAGAACTGTCCCCTAAGAAAGCTTAAACCTACATTTAGTGAGCATGAACGTGAAAGTAATAGAAACCGTAACAGAAGAGACGGAAATGTACTGAAGTTGCCAGAATTTGTAAATTTTGTTAACCGCCCGAAATGGCAACATACTGCACTATAAGTAGAACTAAATTAGTTTTAGTTTATGAAACTGTTTAAGATACTCTTTTACTAAGTGAACTACCTGGTTCGGCTACTCCATCCTGCTTTACAGCATCCACTTGTTAAGCATTCCTGACCGCAACGCGCTAGCCCGCCGAAGGCGGCTAGTGTTAATAATAGCATGGATATAAATAGATGTACATAGTCTGTTGTAGTAGACATTCGTGAAGCCCTATCCATTGCAAACAACATCAATATACGTGCGGTAGTAGTATGAGTGACAATAACGAGCAGAAGAAGTGGAAGTATGATAAGATATCAGAATCTGGAGGTGATGATTTGGAAACTGGTAAGCCTTACAGTATTGTTTAGCTATACATTGTTTTACAGAGCTCTTTATTACTTATCAACCTACACATCACTCCACAATAACTTCTAGTGTTACCACAGTATTGCTTTGGCAGAACTATCTCTTTGAACTAAAGAAAACTTTCCTGTATTATCCATGGTCATTGAATCGATGATAGATATGATACCTTTTGCAGCAATATCAACCGCCATTGCACCATAGCCTTCCATCTTTGCTTTTCCCGGGCCAAACTCAGTTGCAACAAATCCCGGAGCAATCAAGGATACTGAAATGTTCTTATCTTTGAGATCACAACTCATTGACTTGCCAATCATATTCACTGCAGCTTTAGCACTACGGTAGGCATAGCTTCCTCCAGAGGTGTTGTCGTCAATACTAGCAAGATTTGTAGAAATTATGGCCACCTTCCCTAGTACTTCACAATTGGTGGAATCATCCTTTACTCTCATTAGATTTGCATCCAGTAATGCTTTTTGAATACGAAGTGGTCCTAATGCATTCACTTCATATGCTAACCTCATACGATCCATTGTTATCTTTTCTAACTTCTGCTCATTCATACCCTGTTCATCTCTCTTACCGTCATAACTACCTGCGTTGTGAATGACTGTATCAATTATAGTTCCATTTAATTGCTTTATGAGTTTTTCACCAACATTATCTTCTGTAACATCAATGCCCTCAACAATAGTAATTGTACTTCCCTCAGCGGTTGGTACAATGCTAGAGATTTCATCTTCCCCTGTCATTGAACTTCCACGCTTCCTCACGGTGGCAAATATGTGATTACCCTTTACTGCTGCAAGTTGTTTAACGAGCTCAAGGCCTATTGAATAAAACATACAGAGAATTTGATGTTAATCGAACATATACTATGTTATACAAGCATAGGTCGAAGAGGCAAAAACACTACTCACCTATGCCCGAAGAGGCACCTGTAATCAGTATAGAAGTTGTCATGAAATATATTTTGCTTTAGTGATGCACTGACTACAGTTAGCAGAAAAAGATCCGCCCCCCCCATGAATAAAAACGACGGTATCCAATTGCAGTATTAGTAGAGGCTTCGAGAGAGTATGGCAACTATCCAATCCTTTGTTTACTTAATGATAGTACTATTATGTATACCTGATACATATTCATTTCCTGGTTATCATATTAGTCGATATGGACGAGCTTGTTTTCTCCAAAACCAAAGAATCACAACCAAAAGTAAAAGATACAAAAGATATGACTTGATGGAAAGAGAACATACCACTCTTCTTGCCAAGAAAAATAATGATATAAAAGAAAAGAAATATACTCAAATTGATGATGGATCACCTATTGGTGTTGCAATTGTTGGGTTGGGTTTGATTGTCAACCTGTACTTTCCTGGTATCCTTACATCAATAACTTCCTTCTTTCATTTGGAGAGCAACAATAATACTTGGATAATCATATTGGGCACTGCCTCCACTGCAGCTGGATTAGCTCGGTTATATAGATATACAAGAGATAGGAATAAAGATGATGATTGAGTGAGAGAGAAAGGATACCCATCAGAGTCAACTTGTGCATACATACAGTTCATATGTATACTTTGAGTTTATCAATAGAAAGTGGTATACAACAGAAACTTCCTAACTATGCCGTGACTGGGAGGACTATGAGTGATGGACTAGTTGATCACGCAGTTCTATATAAGCAATTTGACTGAGGAAGAAAGTAAACCAAACTGATACTTTAGATTAACAGTATCTTTCTTTTGGTGTTGATATCCGCCTTCAAGCACCACTCGATTGCCAAATTGTCGATAGCATAACATCATAATATACTTCGATGCCTGCAAATATTTGATTCACTCAGCCTGCCTAGGTCAGGTTCAGTACCTCATCAAAACATAGTTTCCAAAAACTTCACCCACACACTTCCTCCACTCAATGCCCCATTCTAATCTAAACTCATTTTACAGAGCCAAGAAACACCAAACTACACCAACAATCAAAGCTAAAAAGCTACTACCCAAACTCAAATCTCGTGGCAAATCAGGTCTATCCAACTTCCCCGCAGCACGTCTTGTACCCTCTCCAATAATCGTTGTTGCCAATGCCATTGCCGCCATAGTACCCAATGCATAACTTAGTAAGAAAGTTAATGATCCACGCAATGTTGATATGGCCACGGCGGGTGCCAAGCTAGGTGCACCATCCCATGAGAAACCATGTAGGATGCCATTGAATAATACCGCACGCTTTGCAGGGTTGGGATTGACTGCCATTGCTGCCGATGAATATGGAGGCGTTGCCGCTGCTGATAATGACTGAGGTGTTGTTGTAGAACTCTTTACCATACTCTTCCCATCATCACTCTCTTCTAGTATATCACATGATATGGGTACATCATCTGGACTTTCCCACTCCCGTGCTTCCTTGATACCCAATAGTCCAATAACAATTAAACTAATACCAATTGCTAATTCCATGAAGCTACCAGCATGATGTAACAGATCGAATGAGTTGCCATTCGGACCGCCTATCACGCCACTGAATCGTATACCCTTTTTAAAGAGATATCCACATATTCCCAGTATAGTCGCAGAAACTCCATGTCCTAATCCCCACACGGCGCCGACACGAACGGCTCTATACCATGGTAATCCACAACATCGTGGTATTAATGCTGCCAAGTGATCCGGTCCGGCAATTGCATGAAGTGAGCCCGCAAAGATACCTCCCGTGATGGTTGCAGTTAGTGCTGATATTGTAGAGAGTGTAGTTGCAGCAGCTGTTGATGATGATAATCTAGTTGTAGCTTGTTGGAAGACATGTAATGGATTTGGTAATGCCTGTATACTCGTTTGGTATCTCCTTCTATTATTGTTACTACTTTGTATAGTACGTATGCTTCTTCCTTGATTGATGGGTAGTAAATTTTCATGTATGGATATGGTTGTTCTCGATGACGACGACGAAGAGATTGGAGTTGGTGAAAATGCATGTATACCAATATAAGACGAAGATCTTATCAATGATAGTATTGTTATTGCCGCCAATGGTATTGTATGATGTCTTGATATCGTCATGATTTCTAGGTTGATGGTTATTGTTGTATTTATGTGATTTGATATTCTTCCAAATGTTACCCTCAAACCTACAAGTTCCTTGTCTAACGCCGAGCCGAAAGCAAATGTAATTCGAGTGTGATATTACTAATACTAATACTAGACTCTATCCTGACTAGACGCCTAATCTATTGATACGCTAAGTTATTAGTGGAAGTCTTAACTACTGCTGATGATCCATCGACTACTCTCCCTTGGGTTCACTGACGTCAGTGAATACTCGCCACTCCCAAGGGGGGATACTTTAATATCTTTGTTCACCATTCACCTCCAACTGGATTCTAGATTGCTTCAACAACATTCTTATTGTTGGCTTCATAATATCTCCTAAAGTTGTCAATACTATCAAAGGTTCTACTGTTCAATAGATTTGCAATTCAGTTGTTTCATTCTGATCATCGGTACTTCATTAATTATATCTCAGACGTCATTTATAATAGAAAAAAAAATAGAAGAAAAATGAAAATTGGAACAGCATCATTATTAGTCTTCTCGGCTGCATTATCATCTGCCAAGGGCTTTGCTCCAAGTAGTATTACTGGTAGATCACAGCTTCGTTCTGCTACTAGGTGAGTTTCTATTGTGTGTATGTGTGATTGTAATGTGTATATGTTGCGGTATCCTTCGAGATACTAGTGAAATGCATACGAAGCAACAAACGATATCAAACTTAAACGAAGGTATATGATACTTGCATTTCAATACTATTGCGCGCATCTAACCTTTACCTTTACTTCTATATACCTTCGTTGTTTACACTGCAAATTCTACACAACAACAAACATATGAAAATACACAATGAACACAAATAATGATATTGATATACGTACATATTAAAAAAAATTATATATATAGTCTTGAAGGTACAGCATCTCCAGAGGTTGCTGAAACATTCCAACGGTCATTACTAGCGGCACAACTTGCTAATAAGAATGGAAAAGTTGCTAAAGACGCACCTCCTGTGAATATTGGTTGGGATTCTCATAAGCCTGTGGTAAGTTTGATATGTATGTAATGTGTTTGGTTATTTTATGTTTTTGGTATCTGGTATGTTTGTATAGGAGAGGAGCAGAGATATTTGCAACCGTCGAATATAAATATCTCAGTCGAAGCTTTGGTGACAGTTTCTAGTTCACTTTCAGAGAATGAAATGTCAAGATTGAAGTCTTTGAAGAATCTTCTTGGCTGAGATATGCTCCACATCTCACAATATTCTACTTTTCTTCAAACTCTCTAATCAAAATAGGAAAAAGCTCCTGACTCTCTTGTTCGACCTGGTGATGGTCCCGATGGTAACTACCCCATGCGTGCTAAGTTTGAACAGATGATCCGGGAGGCACAAATTTCAATCACTGATGCTATTGCAAAGATTGACGGTGGTGCTACATTCCAAGAAGATTGTTGGACACGTGCCAATGGTGGTGGTGGAATGTCTCGTGTTCTAAAGGATGGCAAAGTATTTGAAAAGGCTGGTGTTAATCTCAGTGTTGTATATGGTTCTATGCCCCAGGAGGCATTACAGGCGGCTACTGAACGTGGCGTGGACAGGGCAAAGGGTATGGCACCTGGAGAACGTGTCCCATTCTTTGCATGCGGCTTGTCATGTGTGATGCATCCACGCAATCCTTTTTGTCCTACTATGCATTTCAATTACCGTTACTTTGAGACGGATGGTGGAGTTTGGTGGTTCGGTGGTGGAACAGATATCACTCCATCATACTTAAACTTGGATGATATGAAGCACTTCCATGGTACATACAAGGAGGTATGCGATAAGCATGATCCAGAGTTCTACCCCAAGTTCAAAGCATGGGCGGATAGATACTTTGTCATCTCTCATCGTAATGAAACTCGTGGATTGGGTGGTATCTTCTTTGATGACTTGAATGATCGTGAGCCAGAGAAGTTATTCGAATTTGCCAAGGAAGCTGTCAACTCTGTCGTTCCAGCATATGGTCCTATTATCGAATCACATAAGGATGATCCTTTCACACAGCGTGAGAAAGAGTGGCAACAAATGCGTAGAGGTCGTTATGTTGAGTTCAACCTCGTCTATGATCGTGGAACTGTCTTTGGTCTTAAGACGGGAGGTAGAATTGAGAGTATTTTAATGAGTTTGCCAGAAACAGCACGATGGGAGTATAATAACCAACCCGAACCAGGCAGCCCCGAAGCTGAGATAATGGATGCTTTCAAGCACGCTCGTGATTGGGTATAAAGAGTGCTTTTTGTTGGGTAGGTTAAACTTAATCTCTCTATTTAATGTGTCTACATACTACATTAAATCATTGCATACTGTTATTGCATTATGCATGCGTAGAATCAGTTTGTGGGAAGTAGTAGTAAGTACTACTAGTAGATGTAGAATGAGAATGAGATCAAGTAGAGTATCCTTCTACCTATCTCACATGTCCATTAATTTGAACAAAAGATACCTTCGTGTCCGGGTTCTCTCTCGGATGACGTATTAGGCTAGATGTGACAAGAAAAGTTCTGAATTGAATGATTCACTACTTGAATTTCTCTCCTCCCTAGGGTAAGATAATTTTGAAATATTTATGCCCCTTCCTTAGTCATACTGTATTGATTTCCAGTGGAATTAAGTATATAGTATACCCCTAAAATGAGCCCCCCGATGTAACATACCCCTTTGTCAAAGATTTAAACAATAGTGCCTCCTACCTATCACAATAAAAGTACACCATTATAATGAACTCCCAATCCTCCCCTATCAGGCAACCTACCACCATGGCATCATCAGCCTTTTCTACACCTACTCGTCGTTGTAGTAGTAGTAATAGTTGCAATGAGCAACTATGGGTGCCACCACCTTTACCTTCTCGAAACAACATGCTACAAAACATTCCTCTCCGGCATTCAATCAACCTCCCCATTCTACAGCCAATGTCTACACCTCCTACTAATGCAAACTATGTAGATGTTGATGCTATGTCTCGTCATTATATTCGAAGATCGGCGTCGGACTTTGAAAGCCTTGCATTGTAAGTTTTTATTATATCCTTCTTGTTGTTATTTTTTTTTGACACATGATATGAACACCAAACTCATATATTATATCTTCCTTCTGATTCAACAACTAAAATGCAGTGATTTGGACACATGCATGGGTGGACTAACCCTTGACTCTCCGCTTTCTGATGATGGCAAATCATTCAAGAAGACGGTCTCCGAGTCATCCAAGAAGGACGACGATGTCGATACTGCCAATGACAAGGTTTCTAACTATGTTGTTAGCAAGCCCTCGGCGACAACATTGCAATTGAGTTGTCCATCCCGTGCAACACGTGGTAATGATATCATTTGTGACCGTAAACGTGACCAACCATCTTCTTGGCCATCATCATCATCCAAGTCTCTGGAGGAGCTCGACTTTCCTCTCCCTACGGCTACGGACATAACAAGGCCTCCCAAGCAGCGGAGGGTGAGCCTTACTCCTAGGTCTATGCAACACAATACACATGATCCGTAGATATATACTGGTCGGATTAAGTGCCTCTTCCCCAAGATTGTATCATTTATACTTTTCATAATCATCTTATTCCACAAGATGAAACTCCACGACCACCACTTCATAGAAGAAGCCTTCCACACCCACATTTAGGAAATGCACAACAGACTCTCTTCATCACATCATCTATCATTCATCTACATCTAAAAACATTATTGCTCAATCTTACCGACACTCATTACTTCGAGCAAGAAATGTTTGTTTATGATATGACATCATCCACAAGGCTCTCTCTCTCTGTATTGTGTTGATAAATATTGCACAGGCGCCACAATCTTGAGAGAGAAGGTTCACCACACTATATAAGTTATCAATTTAGTGATAAAGCGTCAACACTTGCAACTTTGCAGGTTCCTTAAGGTATACTTAAAGCTAATCATTAAAAAGAATAGCAGTTTTAAAACAACCACTTCATTTTAACTTATTCTTTTGTGCACCTTACTATGAAACCATATATATGTGGACACTCACGACAAAGCAGACTATACTAATCCACGCGTGAGGTCTTTGCAACCACAGAATCTTTCCACAGAAGTTAAAGCGTTGTCAAGTGTCTCTCCTACACCATCTAGACAAGCATCTACATACGGAAGAACACCGCAATTAAGTAGAGTACTCGGGTCTGAAATTGCACTATACTCATCTTCATCTTTCATATTAAAACGTACAACAGGACCTGTACCATCCTTGGCTTGGAAGCAATCAAGACCATCAGTCTCTTCAATGCTTTTACTCTTCATTGGTACCAACTGAGTACAACCACTACTAGTACCACCAATCATGTCCTCTTCGCTATTTGATAGCTCAGTCTGAATAAGATTCTCAGAGTGATGATTATTAATAGCACTCATTGAGTTAAAGGTGGATGCAATCGATAGAAAAGTCGCAATCTCAGCCTCATCCTTGATTGCATCATCGTCCATTGACATGTTTGGTCCGTCGGGATCAGAACCTCGGGTCGTCTTAAAGTTTTGTTTCTGACTCTTCAAGGTTTGATAACTATCACCGACATCATTCTCAACAGGAGTTAGCTGTACTTCCTCTAATGACTGGGTATCAAACGACTTGGCACTAGCAACGCTACCACTAAAAGAAGCAATCAAATGCTTCACCTTATCCTTGACTTTCTTCATCTTCTTACGTTTTCCACTTTTGGAACGGCTACCAACAGAGTCACTGTAGCTAAGCGATTCATCTGCCTTGCTTTCACCGTCAGTGTAATCACTAACAACACTCATATCTAACACAGGCCACCCATCCGCCTGTTGTTGTTCAAGAAGTTCACCCATTGTCATATCATGACGACCATTACCTTTATCGTTGAAGTCATTTGCATGACTTGGTAAAGGACAGACGAACTCAACACTCTTCGATACTTCAACCTTGGGAAACTCAGTACCATCATCAGTTAGAGGAGATAATGCATCGGCTCCATTCAAATTGAATGGATCAAATGCCTCCTCTTCTTCTTGGGGGGCAGGACTTCGTGGTGTGCTTGTAAATTGATTGAAGTATTCTACATCATCCAATGAGTGTTGTATCAGCTGATCAAACTCCATCGGATCAGTAGGAGAGTATTGTTCTTGAGGTTCTAAACCCTTACTCTTATTGACGGTAGCAACTTGTGATGTACGATCTTGAGCCGACTCTTTATAATATCCTTGAGGTTCATACAATCCTTTGTTGACTTGTGAATCTGTTTGATCCACTGGTACTTGAGGTCCATCTTGATACTCTTCAAGAAAATCATCTTCATCCTCTTCAAATCCTCTGGGTGAATGATAGGAATATTGCAGTTTCGACGACGAGTCATCATCTCTGCCACCATAATGACGACCTTCTTCATCTTCTTCTCCTTCTTCTTCGTCATTATCTTCTTCAGGGTCATAGGATCTTGCTCCTGAAGCATAGCTACTATCATGTGACTGTTCATCATCATCACCACTGTGATATGAATCATCATCATCATCATCATCATCATACGAATAGTCTCCGTTACTTCCATATATAAACTGCTCTTCATTCCACTCACCACCATGCTTTCCACTAGTAGCATCCGTCAACTCTTCAGTCGTAACTGTACCACCCTCCTTTTCACCATTCACTCCTCTACTATTCCTATACAAATTATCATACTCCTCCCTTGTATCCTCCTCCTTTAATATATCATATGCTCGTGTTAATGCATCTAACTTGATATTTAAAAACATGTACTCATTCATATATTCACTTCCCTTTCTATTCTTAAAGTCATTATATCCACATAGCATAGCCGCGGCAGTAATATGATTGGAGGGACATGATAATGCCTTTTTTAATTGTTGACATTGTTGATTGTAGGATAATTCGATTGCGTCTTCGAGTTGTACTAGGTAGTCGGCATCGTAGGTTACTGATTCTTGCTTCCCTCCTCCGTCTAGTAGATCGATGTTGTCGATGGACGATGAGGTTGTTTTGGGCGTGCCGTCTGGTTGGAGTGACGATGGTGGGATGTTGAATACTGAAGTGTAGAGGTTGGGATTATGCCCGTAGATGAATAGTAAGGCCTCGTTACCTGTTTGAATGTAGGTATCTTGCTCTTGATTGACTTCTGGCGGATCAATTGATGATGATGTTTGTAGATTGGCATCATTTTGTTCATTATCTTCAACTTCATCAAATTGCTCTTCTTCATAACCATGACGCTGCTGTTGTCCAAGGTGGTGTTGAACATCATACGGAAGCTGTGGATACAAATCATTCAAAGGCGTATTGATAGTTGACGATGAGTAGGATGTAGTTTTTCGAATCCCTTCATCATCATTCATAATACCACTCATTAACCCACTATTATTATTGTGATATTGATAGTCACAACTAATGGATGTACGAGGCAATTGATACCGATCTTCCTCATCTGGTGTACGCGTTGAATCATCATCGTCATAATCATCATGAGGGAATGAGGATACAATGTTCATTTGATGTGGATTAGTTCCATATAAGTTTTGTGTCATGATTGTATAACTATTGGGTGTGCTTGGACTACTAATTGGTGTATTGTAGCCATATCCAGTTGTGTTTGTATTTGTAATCATTCGATTTGGACTTGATACCATGCCGTTATTATCATCACCGCCGCCGCCATAGCCATTGGGTGTTAGACCCGGTGAGCATTGTAACTCTGATGAGTTTACACTAGGCGAGACTGGTGTATGCAATAGCTGTTTCATTTGATACGAATGTTGTTGCTGTTGATGTACATGACTATTACTAGTATTATGACGCATTGCCTTACGAGACTGCTGTTTGTAAACATTACCATCGGATGTGTCCCCGTCATCTAATACTGCCAATGCCTTTTGTGAGAGTCGACGATGCCGAGGAGAGGAAACGTTGGATGAGGTTGTTGATGGTGATGATGGTATAGAATACTTATTATTACTGCTTGTAGAACGTCGGGAGAGGGTCAAGCTTGCTATTGCATTAGATACAGACTTTCTACCTGAAGACTTGGAACTGGATGTACTTTTACTTTGTTTGATACCACTAGAGTTGCCTTTATTCTTTGACGATGATTTGCGTCGTCGTGATGATAGACCAGAGTTTATACCCCGTAGTCGAGCTGGCATGGTTATTATATTATTTATGTAAGAATGTACTCAGTAGTCGATATGTATTGATAGCGCGTATATGATATTATCAAAGAGATTTGCAATGTTCTCTTCTAACTGCCTATCCATGAATGCTCATGCACTTTATTATCACACAAATATATCCGTTCTACAACTCCCACACTGCAAATATTGCAATGTATGCCCTCGTAACTCGTAGACACATGATAGATGTAAAATTTCAACCGCAAGCAATAATAGGAGAGGGGAAGTGAACAGAATCTGCGTAGGTAAATGCAATATTTCATGTACTGGGAATAATATGGCGACTAACCTGTAGTTTTCTTTCTCTAGTAAATTTTCCCACCACCCCATGCCGATCGACATGATTCGATATGCAATAGAAGCACTATACGGCGCTCAACGCTACCATATAGTATATACTATTGCAATATAATATAAGAATTGCAACCGCTGTGCATAGTTGCGTTTTTAATATTGAAGTAGAGTGGAGGAGATTATAAAAAAAAAATAGACACATCTCATGTCAAATTATATAGAAGATCAAGTATTAGCATCATCACAGCCATTGCGCCTTCGTGGCAGCATAGGCAAAACAAATACCATTATAGAGAGCACCAATACTATCAATAGTCGAAGATTAGAGGATGTTAATGTAGACTATTGGCGACAACGGGCCGGATGGGCCGACGATGATGCAACAATGAAATCATACAATCAAGGCGTATACAATACATATCATTACGGTAATGACAGCTCATCCAACACTGGTGGTAGTGTAGGTACTGCACCGAAGACGAAAAAGTTCAGTCTCGATCATATGGGATGGATCCTTGGCTTTGCATCAACATTTATATTCTTGATAATGTTAGTTAAATGTTGCTCGTCGGCACCTACCAAGAAGTCTAAATCTTCTTCTTCCAAAAAGGGGAAAGGAAGCAAGGATAAATTAAAAGATAAAGAGGAAGGTCGTAGTAGATCGAGGTCAAGATCACGAACTCGTACCAGTCGAGGACGGTCTAAATCTAAATCTCGCAATAGTAAGAAGGAGGAAGCATCATCCGATTACAAACTAATGTCAGACGATGATACAAAATCCACCAAAAGCACAAGGTCAAGATCTAGAAGTCGAAGTAAGAGTGGTCGTAGATCAAGAGGTAGAAGTAAGAGTAAGACTAGAACATCAGTAAGCAATGGTACAGATGATAAGACAACAAAGAAGGAGAGTGTTGATTCTGAACAGAAGATGCTTGTATAAAAGAAAAGAAGAAAAGAGATGTATTTGTTGCCTGTAGCAGAGAGAACTTCCTTACGAGGTCAAGGGGAAGTTGCCTTCGACAAGGAGACATAGCATAATACCACTCGTTGTCTCCCCCCTGATAAGGATTATATGTTTCAATGTTATCATGTGTTGGTAATGTCATTTGATGATAAACTAAGTTTAAAGAATATCATCATGTAAGTAACTCTCAACTCTATCATATCTAGCTATCATATCTAGATTTGCTTGTTTGTCTGTTCAATTCAAACGACGATATGAAGAAGTAAATATGTTCTTCATATAGGCACTTGTGGTACAGTATATAAAGAGATAAGTTTCAGTGAAGAAAGCTGCAACTCTTGAAATATTGCAGGCGAGTAGACTTGGAGTAGAGTACCTAACAAATGGTTCCTCGAGTGGAGACAAGTAATGACTACTTCTTTCCTTTGTTAAATAGGTCGCCCTAATCGCATCTCTATTCATTCCTTCTTGCTTATTAAGGAGAACACTGGTGTCTAGCTAAAACATAACTTCTTTTGAACTAACACAACTCTCTACACTTTATACAACATCAAACACACTCTATCTACCCGTTCTCCACATACCCACATTCACAAGTTCAGCCTATTTCACATAGGCCATTCTATGCCTGTGAATGGAGCATGCCTCTGAACTAAAATCGTAAGTAGTTCTCCACACTTAATCCATAAATTCTATTGTTGCTCCAAATCTAATCCAAATCCTCTCTAAATAATCCAACTTCTCCAACATCAACAAATCGTAATTGTTAATCCAAACAACTATCTATCTCAACACGCAAGATATTGCATCTAATATAATTCCAACCAACACTTCATCTAATAATCATAAATCTAATAACTATCGGTGGCAACACTACCATAATTCTGTTCACCATAATTCTTCCTAAGATCAATATTCAACCGATTATGATCATCCATACTACTATCATATTCCATACTACTACTATTATTCTTCCCTCTAATAATTAATCCAACTGATATAGCGAATGTAGCACAAAATGTAAGTAGTGCACCAAATGCGTTTGATCGAGCTAAACTAACATCTTCTATACCAGTTATGAAGAAGGGTTGTGCTGTTAGCATTACCCATACGAAGAGCATGAATATCATTCCTGTGGCGGAGTAGAAACCGCAGCATGTTGGAGATAACATGTTGCAATATTTTTTCGTATATTTTTCGTATAGAGTTGAGTTTATGTAGTTTTTGTTGTATCAACAATTGTTGTTGATTATCGTCTATGAAGAATAATTTTGATAAGCGATATATCCAGAGGAGTCTGTAACTATAATAACGTCAACGTTGAGAGGAGAGAGATACGAAGTGTTAGTAGTGGTTGGTAAGGCGGAAGCGGAATGATATATTTTTAGGCAAGATCTTACCATATGTGATATGAGGTTTGGGATCTACCTAAGTAATGCTGTACATAATTGTGCATTAGCTTGTCTTGCCGCTGTACTAAGTACAATAAGAGAACATATAAATACCCAACAATAGTACTAAGATGATGGCGAACAGTAGTAGGCGTCAATGTTTATGTCGGCGCCGCCGCGCGGTCCGACCATTGCAACTCACCCCACTTTTACTCTTTGCAGTTATTGTATTCACATCATTATCATGCACCAATCATATCAATCTTGTTAACGCTGCTCTCTTTAATAAGAAGGATAAAGATGGTGATAAAAACATAAAACCAACATCTAACACTCCTAGTAATAATGAACAACCACCATCTCGACCGCCATCAATTATTGAAGCTGAAGCCCGTACCGCACGAGAGTTAAGTAAGGCGGTATCTAAAATGTCTGCAGATTTAGATCAATGTAATACACGTGTTACTGCAATCCAAGATGGATTTCAAAATTTATATGCAGCACATTTAGGTAATGTTGATGGATTACGAAAATGTAAGGAGGGTATGCTAACAAAGGAAGAGATGCAAAAGTTAGATGAAAGTTTAAACTCTGTTAATCCAGCCTTAATTGAACAAGCTAAAAAGAAGGAAGACGAGCGATTAAAACATGAACGTATTGAAGCATTAACTGAGAAACATCGCGAATTGATACATGAACTTGAAAATCAGGTACAGAAGCTAGTGGCACGTGAGTTAACATGGGAGCGTACGATATCCGAATTGGTTGCACGAAGAGATATATTGGAACAGAGAGAGGGGGCTTGGGAAAAAACTATTAGTGAATTAATGGGCGAGATTGAGTTGAGGGAAAAGAGGGAAGGTTGGTGGGAGGAGATGAAAGATGAAATGGAAACTAGGATTGGTGCTTTGAGCCAAATTGCTGTTTTGGAAAGGTGGGTGTTATATATTTTATTATTTATGTGTGCATATCATTTGCTCAACTTGTTGATCCTACCAAACTCTCATCATACTATCATCGTCTCTCTCAACACAGATTTGGACCAGGACCATACTTTGTGTCAATGAAAGTTCTTCTCGATGAGAGTGATCCAAAGTCTGAACATGAGATTATATTCGAACTCGCCCCACTCAAAATAATGCCACACTCTATCCACCTATTTCTATCCCAAATTGCTGAAGGGTATTGGAAGCGTGGCACACCTTCGATTGCACTAAATGCTGGTCATGTATTGCAAGCTTGTCCACATCCTTGTCTTGATAGTACTGATATGGGGGGCAACATTCCCGGCTACCCTTACGAGGAGATGAGAAAAGAAGGCCTGGACGTGGTATCTTTTCAAGAATATTCAACGAGCTACCCACATGCAAAGTATACAATTGGCTTTGCCGGTAAACCTTCAGGCCCAGAGTTCTTTATCAATATGATGGATAACACATTAGATCATGGTACGATCGAAGAGAGAAAGTACAAGATGGGCAAGTTTTTGTATTTATATTGTATCCTAGCATTGTGTTCAAAGATAAGTCTCATCATTCATCTCCCTCTTCGCATTATTCCATTATCGCTACAGGTAAATGGTATTTGGCATGGGCAAAGGAAGTGGGTCTTGATGAAGTAAGAGAGAAGGAAATTACTCCCTATCCATGCTTTGGCAAAATTATTAAGGGATTCAGTACAGTGAATGAGATTGCAAAGGGTCTAACTAGGGGATCTTTACCAAAAGACGATGAATCAGAAAATGAGCTAGATGACAGTATTCTACTGCGACCGATAAAGATTGCGTCAATGACTATTTTGGAGAACTACAATCCAGGCATGCCAGAGACAACAGCAAATGATGAGCTTTAGTATGTAGCTCGTACATCAGTGACACAAACCGATGTTTCTATGTATCTTAGAACTATATGTAACTCATTTATGAATATTGATATGTAGTGTATAGCAGATATATTGTGGTTTAAATGTATGCTGCTATTCTATATCCTACCCAGCCTCTACAGTAGAGTACCTCGAACTATACCCCCCAACTTAGACTATACCCCCCTCCTCCGAGTGAGCCTAGCTCTGAGAAATTATACCCCTCCCTAATATACCCGTGTTTACCCAATAAGTACCCAAATAGAGCTATATTCTCACAAGTTTCCCGATTATATCCCCCTTGACACCTACTACTACATATTGAGACGGCGGTCCGAATGTGAGCATGAAGCGTTGAAATATCAAGTGTCAGTTGAGAGTAATAGTATGCCATCTTGCAAGAAGTTGGGCAGCAATAGGTAAAAGGATGAATATAGTCTAATATCTTGTGTAGTTGACGCTGGCGGCGGGTTGAGTGATACTTAAACCAAATACCAAACACAGTGCACCATTTTCTAACCATTATTGCAAATCAATAATGAAGGACTACGATTCTTATTATTATCGGTGTCAAAACCCATCGTATGGTTCAGACCATTACATCAATTATGGTCTACACAAGGAGAAACTACGTCAATATTACAGTAGAAGACGTAAGTTATCCAAGATATTAAGAAAGGAACAAGGCTTAACAGAACACGCCTTTAATCAATTGATAGGTACTGATGATACCAACAGTATGGGCGGCGATGGCAGTGTTAGTAGTAGTTACTTTCGTTATGATGATGGTCAAACAGATGTAGCATTAGTTGATGAGGAGGACGCCATACTGAGGTTGTCAATCATGGAAAGGAAGGACTTTAGTAGTCTATTAGAGGAACAGATTAGTTCAGCTGCTATATATTATACTTCAACATTATTACCTCAAGTTCAAAGTCTTGTTGCGATCAATGAGTATGAAAAGGCATCAACTGAATTACTTGAGACTATATCATTTGCAATTACAAACATTATTACATTCCGTCAGCTCTTGGTTCGTTATGATGCTTTCTGTCGGACATTTGATGGAATGCACTTAAATGAATGGCACCTTCAGCGCTCTGTATTAGATGTTGACCATCCAGTGCATGAGTTTTTCAATCTAGAAGGTGTTGATGATTTAGAGAAACAGATTGTTATAGGTATGCAAAAGAAGGAGGATAGTACAGTATTGAGCGTGAGCGTAGATGAGTTCTCTGCACAAGTTCACAGTTTGGTGTATCTACTTCAAAAGACTGACACTTCACTAAATAAGGCTGTATCAGGACATGTGGTATTCAAGGATAGATTGTTGGCGTTGGGAATGAGGTTAAAGCAGTACATGCTGTTTGGGATCCAGAGTCGTAAGTATTTCGCATGAGATCACATTATATGATGTTGTTCACGTCACTTCAGCTCACTATACATACAATATATCAACTTATCTTCTGTTCTACTATGCAGGTGGCCTCGTCGAAGACCCAAAGTCTATATCAATGAGAGGACGTCACTTTAAAAAGGAGATTAAAATCATTGGCAAATGGAGAGAGACGAAAGATTTTGCTCATTTTTCCATTCAGGAAGATCAAAGAGGTACATTCAAACAAAATCTCAAGGAAGTCAAGCCGGAGAATATCTTCCCACTATTCCTGAATCTCGTCTCATGCTTCTTATTCATGATGAATAATTATATCATTGAGCCATCAAGTGCCTATTATGCCGAAGCCCTGGGTAGTAGTGACGTAAGTGTCTTGTGCATATTATCATGTGTGCATATCATATGTCTGATTTTCTAATCCTAAATTTATAAACATATAGGCACTTTCGGGTATGATGATCGGTATGGCCCCATGGTTCGCATTAATCTCAAGTGTAGCATACTCGTATTGGACAAATTATAATTACAAGCAACCTATTCTGTTCGCCGGTTTGCTCCAGTTTGTCGGAAATCTCATGTATGCTAATGCATACGGATACCAAAGTGTAGAATTATGCTTGCTTGGAAGAGCAATTACTGGTCTAGGTGCTCCAAGAATTATCAATCGACGGTGAGTCTAGCTGTTTTGTGTCAATGAAACTTTCTATATCCCCACTGAAATCTTGATACTAACTGTTCAACATTCTAGGTATGTCGCCGACGCTACTCCCTTCTCGTTACGTACAGCGGCGAGTGCAGCATTTGCAATGGCTACTGCACTCGGTGCTGCTCTTGGGCCTGGTGTGGCTATTCTTCTGGATAAGATGAAAGAGTTTGAATTCTATCTTCCATTACTGAAAGAGCAGTACTTCAACGGTATGACTGGTCCAGGCTACTTTATGGCTTTGAATTGGTTTATCTACTCTGTCTGCATCGTATTCTTCTTTGGCGAACCGACGAGATCAGGATTGGATGAGTTGAGGAAACGAGAGGAAGCAGGTGACTCATCAAAGAATGAGTCTCTTCTTATTAATGAAGTAGAACTTTCTGCAATATCTGACAGCAAGACTACTGACAGGTCTTCTTTAGATGATGTCCTAGATGAACAAGAATCATTGCAAGATGACGAAGATTTGGATGAAGAAAGCTTAAAATTTGATGATGACGTTTCACATGCAGCAGTCGACTCGACAGAACATGAAAAGGGCTACAGGTATCACTACTACTATTGCATTAAGAACATGACAAAGCCAGTGATCCTCTGCATGTCTCTCATCTTCATGAAGCGTATCGCACTTGAAAGTATCGTTGGCTCGACAAGTATTATCACAAAGAATCGGTATGGGTGGAGTATTAAGAATGTCGGCACATTGCACCTGGTCAACGGAATCATTGTCATCCCCGTCAGTATCTTCTCTGGATATTTATCTACAATGTATGAAGACAGATACATGAGTATATGGTTCTTGGCAATCACCTTGTTTGGAATGGCTTTCTTGTTAGATCCGACAGACTTGGTAAATCATGAAGACAGTGAAACATATAATGAAGGTATGCATATGGCAGTCGGTCCTTATAGATACATTACTGGTAGTTTGATTGCATTCTCGGGCATCGAAGCTTGTGAGTCTTATGTGGCATCATTGATGAGTAAAGTGGTGCCGTCGGCTTTGGCAGTAGGAACCTTCAATTCGGGTTTGTTGGCCACTCTTGTTGGAACGGTGAGTTCATTTTGTTTACTAATATAAGCTCTGCCAGTGGACTCAATCTCATAACTTCACTTTCTTTACAATCTCAGGGTGGACGAGCAACTGGAGATCTTTTCATCACTTTGATGGGATTGATAAGCATTCGTAACTTGCTCAACTTATTGATTATTCCCGGTGCTACTCTTGTCGCCATAGCAATTGGGTTGATTGTGTGGAATTACAACATACTTGCAGTTTGAGCTTAGAATGAGTTGTTGATCATATCTAGAGTGAACTTGTTTATGTGCGTGTGTAGATGTGTAATAAGAATGTAAGGTATATTTATGTATAACACAAAGTACTTTGATTCATATGCTATATGCAGTATTGTTTATTTGCAAGTAAGCAAATATATATTCATATTCAACAAAAATTATAAAGAGATCTGAAGAGAAATCGTATTTACAACTTCTGTCTTTATTTTCAATCAATTGTATTAATATAACAATTGTATCAATGCTTCTTTTAATTGCAATAACCCCATTTAATAACAATATTTCAACAGAATCCAACTCCCATCTCCAAACTATACAATTATTGACGAAGATAGGTGTACCATAAAAGCTGGAATAAAAAGTGTAGCATAGCATACCATTTTTGTGTCTGTGTTCCGATACCATTTGTGATATATCTTCTACATACTACCCTGATTTATTTATTCATGGGAGGGAGACTCACATTTGGTACTGTACCGCTAGCAGCTCTTACATGTTTTGTAGAAGGAGATGGTGGCATTTTGTAGGCAGTATCATATAAGTTGCGTAACAGTTTTGTCAAATTAATCTTCTCTCCTTCTTCTTCAACAGTAATAGCACTTAAACTCTTCATAAATGATATCCAATCACTCTCAGATGTTAGTGATATCTTTCGGCTTAATGGAGAGTTAGATCCTAATACGTCGAATGTACTAGCAATTGCAATAGCCTTTTCCACTGATACAATTGTTGAAGTAGGGCAGGCACTTTTCAACTTTGCAACATCTTGTGAATAAGTTGGTGTTGTGGAACCAAATGAACTTGATCGGGGTCTCCTTTCTATTACTGGAGAAGGTGGCGATATATTAGTAGCAGTGGCAACTGTAGTCATTATGTTTCTTCTTTCTATTGTGCTTATTGGATGTATGAGAAATAGTAGCACAGTATCAAAGTGCCGTCGGAATTTTGACACAAAAAATCTGTGTCTGCAAGGATACTTTTACAACTTACTTTGCACACAGATAAGGGTCTCAATCAGTGCTTTGAGACTTGTTTTTTACCCTTGATTGTATTAAATAACTCTAGTGCATCATAATTATACTGACACTTTAGATGTACAGAATACATATCATTTTACCTAGATTATTTTTTGGTACTGATAATGTCCTACCACTTTTGTCACATACAAATGATGGTGCAACCATTTGTATGTGGGCGAAAATTGTTTGTATGTGGGCGAAAATTGTAAGTTCAGGTAAAAAGAGACAAGAGGAGACTGCCCCTAATCTATAAAAAGAACTTGCCTTGGAGCTGACGGGAATCGAACCCGCGACCTTCCGCATGCGAAGCGGACGTTCTACCACTGAACTACAGCCCCTCAAACGAAAAGTGATCCGACATAACCAGTTACTTTGAGTACATAAACTTGGAATCAATTCATCAAATTGTATTGACAAATAGGTATGAAGAGATGAAGAGAGAGAGAGTAGAGAGGGGAGTAACTTATGCTACATCATATACTATTTGTCAATATATGTATCTACTTTTGTTAACTTCTGTCTACAAGCTAGTCCCCGTTTGTGTTGAAATAAAGGAATGAGACGATCTCTAATTCTAAAACTTATACACATCTAAAGGTCTCCAGCTGATAACGACATATCTCCTGTCCATGTAGCACCACCATCAAGAGTTACGGGGTCAAACTATATTATACAGGGATGAGGGAAGTGAGTGAAGCATAAGTTGAGCTTTACCATATAAAAGCAAGACACAATGATGATCAATATAGTTTCTTCTTCTTACCTTGGCGCTTTCGACACAGACAAAGTTGTTGTATCCCATACCCTCATCTCCGAAGGGATTCCATAGTACAGTGTCTTCGTATCCAGCAGTGTTTGAAACAGTCAGCTAAAGTAGAAGAAGGAGATGATATGATATGAGTCAATTTGAACAACAATATCTAGACAATGTATAAGTATGCAATATCATACTCACAGTCTTTCCGATACCCGAGTCTTTAAGAACAGGATCATTCACACCCTTGTATACACGATCATATTCCTCTCCAATTGTAATTTCTTCCCTATCTTCTGTTTGCATTTCACCCTCACCAACCATCTTGTTCAAGAATTCCTTGCCCTTGAATGAACCAGCGATGGACAAGTTATCAATGGCCGATACGGTAAAGTAGGAATGTAATGCTGCCTGGAAATCAAATGATTCTTCACCCTTATTCTCAACAAGCATCTTAGTTGATAGCTTGTCATCCTCGAGTGCTACTGAGAAAGTGCATAGAAATTCCTTATCCCACATCTCTTTAGTGTAATCACTTGGTGCCATTTCAAGTTCAACTGTCGTATCAGTCATGGACTTGACTGACCAGTTGAAATTACGAGCAAATCCGTGTTGTTGAATCTCACCGGGTCCGAACTGTGGCCAGCAATGTGATAACCCACCACTTATAGGTTTTGATCCGTCCATCTTTGCATCAGGTCGGACGGCAATGTAATCGTTACCGCCTTTGTTTTGAAATTATATACAATGTATTATACAAGTTAGAATATATCACGGATAGTATAGATAAAGAAAGTATGATACACAACCACGGATATCCAATATACAACTGTACATATAATATTATGAATCTCAAATACAACACATACCTGTTACATACGATGTTACGACACCTCCAAACAAATATACATCTGATGTATGACCATTATCATTTGCCAATCTAACATACTCGAGACCTTCATCATTCGTCATAAGTCCAGCGGTGGCGGAGTCCGATTCAGCAACAGCAGCTCCTCCACTGATACCACGAGATTCTGCCCATTTCGATCGAGATGCAATTTTAGCTTTGTTGCGACTAGCATTCAATGAGACTGATGATCGGGAGAATGCCTGCGTGTTTGTTGTAGTAGAGAAGGCATTTGCAGATGATAAGGCCGCGGCCAATATGGTAAGCTTCATGATGAGATGATCTACGGTAGGTATGTACTATGGAGGGAAGAGTAGGATGATGATTGCAATGACGATTGATTCATCATCATCACATACACAAAAAAGGATACGGTATCCTTCAATAATCTTAATGATCTCTCCACCATTCATCACTCAATCAAGTTCTATCAATCAATTATTGCAGAGGTTGCAAGTGTATATCGATATAATCAAATATTATAACCATGGCATCAGGCAAACGTAAAGGCGGTCATGCCAGTCTGCAGGGCAAGAAGCCCAACAACTCAATGAAAGATATCAAAAGTCGTCCAGTAACCAACAACCCCGGACGTATTAGGAATAAACTCAAACGATCTGAAATGTATAGTAAATACCTATTAGAGAAGAAGGCACAGAAGAAACAAACGCGTATCCAACGTGAGAAGGAAGCCGAGGCATTAGGTGAGGAGGCACCAAAGCGTTCGACACCGAAAACATTAGATAATACACGTGAAAGTGAATCAACAACTGTATCACCTGATGATGAAGAGATAATTGCAGATGAAGCCGAGGATGAATTCGCAGCATACTTTGCTGATGAGATACGTCCCAAGATATTACTAACTACACGTCCATGTCCATCATCGAATCTATTTCACTTCATTGCCGACTTGATGAGATTTATACCACAATTATATTACTATCCTCGTAAATCATACTCAGTGAAGGAGATATGTACCTTTGGTAGTAATAGAAAGTTTACACATTTGATTGTACTATCCGAGAAGAGTAAGGTATGCAATGGTATGTTAATATCACATTTACGACCGAGTACTGCATCGAATGGACTTGGTGGTCCAACGGCATTCTTTAAAGTTAGCAATGTGATTCCATCAACTGATGTTCCAAATAATGGATCACCTACTAGTCATATACCCGAATTGAATCTACATGGCTTTACGACACGATTAGGACATCGCGCTGGACGGTTCCTTGGTAGTATCTTCCCACACAATGCACAATTCCAAGGACGACAAGTTGCAACATTTCATAATCAACGAGACTTTATCTTCGTCCGGCATCATCGATACATATTCGAAAATGAATCAATGAAGGAAGCAGATGAAAGTATGGAAGAGGAGAATAATGGTAAACTGAGTAGTAGTAGTATGAAGAAGAAGAAACAAATGAAGAAAACAAAGGCAAGATTACAAGAGTTAGGGCCTAGATTTACATTGAAAATGAGATGGTTGCAGGAGGGAACGTTTGATACACAGTTTGGAGAATATGAATGGTTTCATAAACGAAAGGAGATGGATACTACTAGGAGGAAGTTCCATTTGTAGTTTATTGTGGTAGTGAGATGAGTGAAGGAGGTGAATGCTAGTGTTCAAGAAATTAGCTATGTTCAGCAAGAAGAAATAGACAGGTTGCCTTGTGATATACTTAAAACTGTCTTATAGCATGATATAGTTTACTTACTTACAAGCTCAGAGTTGTCCTTCTGTGACGTAGTTCTAGAGTAGACTGCCTCTCTCAAACTGCTTGCCGTCCCCTTACACCTAAAAAAGATACCGATATCAGCATATTTTATCTCTCTCGGACGGACGGATGGATGCGTGCTTCGTGCTAGCTTCTAAGAGATGAACTCCCATATTAATTAGTGCTTACCCCCAAGCTCAGCCGCCTCAGAGACAACTCCACTAGTGCGGCACACTTGATTAATTATTATTATACTTTACCCTTGACCATACAGCTAAAGATACAGTTGTTGTACAATTCTTACTACCCGGTATAAACATGATATTGGATCTTTTATCAGCGTTGGTGGTGGTAATGATTGTAGTTCCGTCATACGCTTTCAACTTTCAACCTAGCATGATAGTATCACACAAGAAAGCAATTAGCAGGAGTACCAACTTGGAGCATAGACAATATGTTATATCGCATACTACTCTAAAAAGGAAGTATTATTTGGCATCCTCTTCAGATTCAGATGAAATAGGACAATTAAAACAAACTGTATCCAAGCTTCGAGCAGAAGCACACGCTGCAGAAGAGGTATTGCAGAGTTCAAGAGGAAAGCAAGATGAAGAATATATTAAACCAATAGAATATACAGATTTAAAGGATTCCTGTTGGGAGATGACGTAAGTTATATGGATTGTACATTCTTATGATGTCCTCATATTGTATCTCAGCCGTTTGTATATGCTGCTGTACTCTGATCTATAGATATCGATTTGCAAATGAACCCATCAATGATGATGACGATAACGATAAAGACAAAATACCTAGACAAAACTATGGTGGAAAGCTACAATTACAATTTAAATCAGATGGATACACAGATATACTAGTTGGCACTGAAACAACAAGTACTACACCAAATAGAGCACGTTTCAAGAAAGTCTGGGGTTGGGATATTGAAACATCCCAAGAGGATTCATTAGAGTATCTTCTCTTTAGTGCTGATATTGGTTTACAATCTAATGAAGAGAGATTTTACTTCCAAGCAAGAGTAGATAGAGAGGGGAAGAATAAAGATATCATAGCGCTTAATGATGGAAGTGTCACTGTCAAGAGGAATGTCAAGTCGCCATTAGGGGGAGGTGGCTGGGGATTATTTAAGGGAGCTGGAAGTATATTGGCAGTCTTTAGAATTGTTGGAGAATTCAAATGCAAGCCTATTCAGAATCCAAACACTGATTAAATCGCTTGCTATATTGAGTGAATAGTAACAAAAAGATACGTTCAATAACAAGCTATTATTTTGAAGTGTAAGTATATGCTGTTGATTAGAAGGATAACTAGTCTCAAGCTTATATAGTAAGAATCTCGTCTAATAGTAGTGTATACTCTGTACGATAGATTAGTAGGCGCTCAAGCAGGTTGGATAAAGGGTTGACCGAGAGGATTTGGAGTAAGACGCAAGTACCGGACGACAAAAATAGTCATTGGGATCTAGGTCACATAATCTACTTTGCCATTGCAAATCTGTGTAGTCAATTACGCTAGATGTATTGATTAAGTGGAGGCGAGATATCGAACTCTCATTTGATACAAAGGCCAGTCTATTCGAGTTGGGTCGTTAGGCAGTTTATCCACATATCTGCAATTATCGATTTTCAATTTTCAGACAATACGATTACAATGGTAAACAATAACTCCCAAGAGAAGAGGGCACTTGCCCTCGTGGTTGTTGGATGTTGTCTTGCATCTATATTATTTGATGGTGCATCGATATCTACCCAAAATTTACGTCGATCCCTATTAACTGTTGAAATGCCAGAATCTAAACTCCGCTTCTTGGTTGGGGATGATGATGATAATGAGGGCATATATCCATGGGCAAGACAACACTTACGACCAGTTGATGTAGTACCTGAGCCTGAAAAGGAAACTGTTTTATTCTGGCATATCCCCAAGAGGTAAGTTTGTCTGTTGTTGTTATTATCTGAGGAGGTGTACTAGTGTATATCATATTCATATATTATTTTTATATTTTCGGAGAAATTGACAACAACTCACATAGCCTATTTATCATCTTATCTATGCAGTGGAGGGTCATCCGCCAAGGCAATATATAAATGTCTTCGAAAACCAATCGATATCCGAAGTTCTATGCCCGCCATAGCCGAGGGTGCTGCATTAGATACGAAGAACAATGTTGATATCATCTTCTCTTCATTGCCAGACTATGCTGTAGAACATCTATTTGATGAGAGTCACAAGGGGCGTATGTTGAGTATGTTCCGCCCTCCCGTCGATAGATTAACTAGTAAGTTCTTCTATTTAGGTATTGCAACTTGGGAGAAGACATACCGTCCTGAATGGAAGGATGTTGATGTCTTAGATTGGGCAAATGATATCAACATTGACAATAATCACATGGTGAAGAAATTGGCAGGAAAGGTTCAAAAGGATGAAGCCACTGAACTCGACTTGGCTCGTGCGAAGGAGACAATCAAGAAACGTATGATTGTGGGGTTAATGGACAAAATGGAAGAATCGTTTAATCGTTTCAATATTGTCATGAATATAAATGCCAAGACAAATGATAAGTATACAAGATGCATGAATACATACTTTGGTGGAGGCACGAACAAGAAGAGTAACTCTAATTCTCATCCCAAGGTAGATGAAAGCCATCCAGCATACCAAGTCCTAGCCGAGAAGAATAAATTGGATATTGAGCTATATCAATACATCCTCGAGGTTTTTGATGAACAGAAGGCAACTATTGATATGTATGCCAATTCTATTGAGCAGAACCACTTCCCGGTAGTCCCTGTTAACACTCAACCTCAACAAGTGATTAAAAACAGCTGGGAAGAGGAGAACAATACCCAAGATTCTGCTAGAGTATGGCCACCGCCTTCATTTCCTTCTGAGCCAGTCTCGCCTCAAGCATCTAGTTTAGAGACGGCAACAGAGGAGAACTCCGAAGCTGAAAGTTCTGAGTCTGAAGTGATCTTCTTTCCTGTTGCTTCCAAGACGGATCCAGAAGAAATACCTGCTGTCGATGAGCCAGTAAAGGAGCAGGCTCTAGAAGTTCCTGAAGCCCAAGCAAGCACTGACGTAGAGCAGAAGATGGAGCAAGCTGATGTTACTTCTCAGGAAACAGTTGAGGATGAAAGTCCTGACGAATCATCTGATATTCAGGCGGGCTCTGCTCCCAAAGAGAATGTTGAATCTCAAGCCTCGGAAGAAGACCCAAAGCAATCCCTGGAAGCTGAACCTCAGGAGACAAAGGCAGATGAAGAAAAGTCTTCCCTTGAAATGCCTATTCCTGAGCCTGTATCCCTAGCATCAGAGGAGACACAAGAATCTGACGCGCCTGTTGACGAGGTTGCACGAATTGCTGCTGCCCCCGAAAATAGTGCTAGTGATGCAGAAAGTACTATCATCAAACACTCGGGCTTTGTGCCAGATGAATTAGTGAACTCATGACTTCTACTTATTGATTTGTTGTAAAATAGGATTTAGTTGTAAATATACAAAACAATATAGAGTATGCTTATGTAAGTGATACGCGGGTACTCTGTTACTGTAAAACTGATATAAGTAGGCAGCCCATGACTAGCTCTCCTCTCTGTTGAGGTCGATACATAGATCTGCATGAAACTAAAGGAACCCTGCCTCATCACAAAAAGTTTGCATTATGTAGGTACCAGCAGTTGTAAAAAGTTTGGACAAAACTCTATATCTTTGAGTAAATAAGTTATGGATATGGTCTAACTAGCCAAAGTTGTAGGTAATGCACGCATTTGAATGTGTGTAAAAGGATTTGGATTAATATTAAGGTTGGGTGGAGATATATACAACATAGTTGCTCAATGTTGCATCAACTCAGTTGTAAAAAGTTTGGACAAAAGGATACCCAACGTAGCTACGATACATTCTGTACTGGGACGGTATCCTTAGCTCTAAAAATTAAGGGTAGAATAATTATCTTACCCATGCTACGAGTATATTGTGATGCCCAGGCACTGCCAATCATTCCAATAAGCACATCTACTCTTTCATATGTACCCTATACACGATATATAATGGTGGTGCCGGATACGACCTGCTCAATCACCCCTCATATAGTAAGTCTTATGATCATGTCAAAAATTTTGCTTTCCCAGGATGAATTCTAATCTGATATTATGTGCCAGTGTGCCGGTTCTACCTCGCCACCTAGTGATGTAAACTACTTTAATATACCATATAACTGTTGTGGATTGTTATTTTACTACTTTTGAAGGTTGTATGAATGTTTAATACCCGAATAATCCCCTCAAATCGGGGTATGAACAGCATATTCCGTACATGAATGTAGTCCTGATCGATATTAACTACCCCAACACCCTCTTTAATAGCACTAATCTTTACTTATATGTATATACTGTCGATATTCTAATTGGTTCTGGTGTGGTGTATACGATAATTGACCAATAATTGACAATAAGTGAACAATCACCCCCAGGCTGCCATACCCAAAAATTAACAATATAGGTGGTTCTTCTGGTCAAATAAATACCCCCACCCAATCAAATAATAATGAAAATCCATCTTCCACCTCATATGGTAATAGTAATAAGTGTTGGTTGTTGTTAATCCGTTCCTAGGCGGTGATAGTATACCCAACCACCATTGACGATGGGTGATGAAGGAGTGTATTCGGTAGTAAAGTGGCCGTATGGTCGCCTTAGAAGCATCTAGATATTGCAATATCCGCCACAATATCCTCATATTGATGCATATTAACAAGGTGTAAGAGGAGGTGGGTGCTGTTGTCCATTGCAACGAGTACTGACACCAAACTCGATTGATAATATCAACACTAAATTTCACCTCTGGGGGCTAGTCAAAACCATGGCCACAGACGGGTGTTTAGAGTATACTGACAACAAATAACGACCCCTAGCATGTATATATGATGTTAGGAAAGGTGTGGTGTGTGTATGGTGGTGAAGGCGGCCGTCATGTGTATCTATTAGACCGAGTAGGTCGTAATGTGCTTTGTACCCTTATTTTTTGCTAAAACAAAAATTGAGAGCCTAACTTTGAAAAGCTGTAGATATATGAAGACTTAACGAACAACCGCATATGGCATACCATTCGACGCAGAACAAGGTAAGCTTTCAGCAGTAACTTTCGGAATTTGCCTAAACTGAACGTATATAAAGTTATCGGCATCTATATGGCATTGTCCAAACTTTTTAGTTTTAAGGGTCAAAGATACCGCGTCCAAACTTTTTACAACTGCGGGTAGCACCCTCTCAAACTCCTCTTACTATCGTCCCCATAGTCTTCTTGTTGTTAGAATAACGAAGGGTTATCTCCTCTTTTTGCAACGTTCATCGAATCCTCAAGTCAAAATTTTCACACATCACATATCACAACATTAATATTTAGTACTGATCATGGAAGAAATAACACAGTTGATAAGCTCCTTACCAACATCAATCAAGTATCTAATCGGTGTGATGTTTGGATTGCAAATATTGGCCTTTTCAGCATGGATGATTATGATGTTGAGGGAGAGTAAGAACAGTAATAAAGAGAAACAGAGTTGATTAGCCATTAGGGGTATTTATTGTTCTCTTGGGTATAAAGATATCTTATAAATCACATAAAATGAGAATCATATGATGTTGAGAGGTAGTAGATACACATTCATACTGATGTGCTGCAATAATTTTAGAAACCCAAAGAGCACGTGCATCTACAAGTTAATTGTATTAATAAGAAATATGAAAGGTGCAAATGATAAACTGTAACTGCTGTGTTATACTATTATATCAAAGAAGTAATACTGCAGACGAAATAGTATCAAATAATAACCTTCTCTACAACACGCCTGTGCCATTTGAATGGAATGAAGTCTTCATCCTCTCTCGTAATAGCACCTTTTTATATTACCAGAAGAACTTCATATACAGTACAAACACTACAAACACACCAGCAGCAACGATAGGACCATATTGATTCACCATTGCCTGCCAACTAAGTCTCTTTGCTCCCCATTTGAACTTCTTACTTTCAGCTACCAAATTATTACTAATATTTGATACATTCTCCAACTTCTCACCTCGATTTAATACCTCATTAATATTCTTTCTCATTATACTTTGTATATCTGCTAAATCTTCATTCAATTTGGTTGTATTCTGTCGAGATGTTGGATCTACAAATTCTTTCCTCCGCCGTTGTATAACTAAATCAAATTTAATGAATGCATATGGACGTGCAGTTGTGGCGAGTGCCTCTCTCCATCCAGGATCACCATAATCATTTGCTAGTGATTCCAGGAAGGCGTCTGCAATTTCTTCCAGGTAAAGAAAGGCTAATCGTTTGGGATATGATCGTTCCGTGAGTGTTAAATAGCATAATGAATCCCTAACCAGGTAATGAAATATCAGATTATTTGTCGTATCTATTGACATTCGAGATGAACTGTCATATTGAGTATATTGTTTGTTATTTGTTTGTTGGTTCATGATGGGAATAGGATATGAGAGATATGTATGTACAAGAAAGTATACTAAAAAACACTGCCATGAATAGAATTAACGTCACAACAAACAAACAATAACATACCCTGTCGTTCCACCTAATCCTCGAAGTATGTCTTTTGCTTGGTTTTTATGTTCTTGTGTAACACCTTGATTGAAATCAGGTGCAGTATTAGCTACCAACGGTAAGCCGTCTGATATACGTGCCACAAATGTTAATAATGGCGGCATACTTTGTATCTGTTAAAATGTGCGTGTGTATGTATTATATATACCCGGATGATAACTAGTGCAGTAAGTATTGGCAGTTGCTTGTGTAACTTGCAATAATTAATAATGTTGTTTTCTTTACTAACAAAATCGTTTGACCTTTTCTGACTAATTATATTTGTTTATGTGTATATGTGGAGGGTGCGCGCCGCTGATGTGAATCTCTGCGCGCGCGCACATGCGCACTAAAGCCAAAAGCCTAACTTTTGCTGATTAGGGTTTTCTAAAAATATATTTGTGTATTTTCGGCATTCTATAGAGCAAGAAATATATAAAAAATACACAAAAATACACGTATTTTGAACCGTATTTGACTAAAATATACGTATTTAGTACGTAT
>Ga0214479_100320_pt1 | contig 30420 bp, 20 predicted proteins | sample M1_20Mar14CPVII9_5_FD_165054 | JGI IMG/M metagenome (GOLD analysis project Ga0214479, IMG submission 165054) | Marine eukaryotic communities from Monterey Bay, California, United States - M1_20Mar14CPVII9sort6BwellE14 | ecosystem: Environmental > Aquatic > Marine > Unclassified | place: USA...
TTGCTAACAAACATAATCTCAATGATGGGCGGCTTTAGCGCTACTCTTCGCCCTTTGGTGGCCATCGTTCTATTTGCATATGTCATTTTTCAATTGCAAACTATCCTTACAACTGCATACACTATTCGATTACATGCAATCAAGAACTATGGATATAGTAAGTCTTTATATATTGACTTGATTTTATATTGTCGTATTTTTGTTGAATTGTATGCATATGATGACCCTTATTGAATAATTGTGCATATGATGTGTACTAACTACAATTTACCACTGGCCCCATCTTTTAGTCATTCATGAATTTGATCCCTACTTTAACTTTCGTGCGGCACAATATCTCTATGATAATGGATGGAAGGCATTTGTACAATGGTATGATTACTTAGTGTGGTACCCATTAGGCCGACCGGTGGGTGAGTAGTAAGATGTGTATATGATATTATTATATTATGACTAGCTTTTGATCATGTACACTAACTAACTTACCCCCCATCTCACGGTACATAGGCACAACAATATATCCGGGTATGCAAGTAACTGCTGTTTGGCTTGTGAAATCTTGGTTACCATTTTGGTTTGGTTTTAAAGAATGGATTGGTACAAGTATACCCCGTAATATTGTATCAAAGAGTGCATGGGAAGTATCAAAATCATTAGCTGGCACAGGATCACCAATCACATCAATGGTAGCATCAACTATGGCAACTATGGGAATGAATTGGAACGAAATGAGTTTAAATGATGTCTGTTGTTTACTACCTGCTTGGTTTGGTGCTTTGGCAACATTTACAACAGGAATGTTGGCATTGGAATGTTCTGCTGACTTTGGTTATAATGAGGGTAGTGAATTTGGTACAGTGTTTGATAAGTTACCCATCTTTGGGTATTATATTCGAAAGTTATCACGAGCAATACGTCATTTTTTGGCAGAAACTTTTGGAATGGATACGAGTACACATGTATCAACACGATCTTCACTACAAACTGTATCTCTATTTTCACTTGTGGCTACTTCATTCTTCATGTCAATTGTACCGGCTCACATTATGAGGTCAGTAGGAGGTGGATATGATAATGAATGTGTTGCAATGGCTGCCATGACATTGGTTTTCTATTTATGGACACGTTCATTACGAGGAACTCCAAATCTTTATCCTAAACAAGATATGGGGTTTCAATTATCAACACAAACAAAGACAGCTGCTCTATTCGGAGCTCTGTGCGGTCTATCCTACTTTTACATGGTTGCAGCTTGGGGAGGCTATGTCTTTGTGATCAATCTAGTTGGTGCTCATGCGGCAACATTGATATTATTGGGAAGGCACTCTTCCAAACTCCATGCTGCATATAGTGCCTTTTATATCCTTGGAACAGCTTTGGCAACTCGTGTGCCAGTGGTAGGGATGACTCCATTACGATCTTTAGAGCAGCTTGGCCCTCTGTTAGTATTCTTGGGGATGCAACTCGTTGAATATTGCGAGAGAGTAAGAACTAGAGATGATCTGAACAAGAAACAAATTTGGGCATTAAGGATCAAAGTATTTAGCTTAGCTGGTATTCTTGCAATTGGAGTTGCTGTTCTGCTTTGGCCAACGGGCTACTTTGGCCCCATTTCTTCAAGAGTTAGAGGTTTGTTTGTGAAGCACACTAAAACAGGGAACCCATTGGTTGATAGTGTTGCAGAACATCAAGCAGCGAAGGAGGGAACATATGAACAATATCTTAACGTTGTTGCTAAGCTTGCTCCTTATGGTTTTGGTATGGTAGCGATTGGATTTTGCAATGATGCGTCATCCTTCTTGTTGGTGTATGCCGCGGCTGCTTACTTCTTTTCTCATAAAATGGTTCGGTTGATTCTACTCACGGCTCCTATTGCAAGTGTTCTTGGAGGCATGGCTGTTGGAAGGTTTGCTGGATATTGTGTTGAGGGTATTACTGGATGGAGCTTAGACTTATCGGAGGCATTCGGAGACAGCACTACAACCGTTGAGAGTATTGTTGAAGCCAAGATTGTTGAGTCTCCAGCAAAGAAAGGAGTAAAGGGCAAGAAAAGGACAAACGGCACCAAGTTTGATGCAACAGAATCTACTGAAAGCACAGCGACCAAACCATCTTATTCAAACAAGATACTCAATGTAGGAGTGAAAGGATTGTGGCTATTCTTAGCTTACTACTCCTACAATCACGCTCAGCCTTATAAACGAGATTTCAAAGCTTACTGTGATCAAATGGCAGCGGCCATGTCTCATCCAACTATCCTATTCAAAGCTCAAAGGAATGACGGGCGTGAGGTGTTAGTGGATGACTATCGTGAAGCATATTGGTGGTTGCGTGAAAACACTCCAGAAGACGCTAGGATTATGGCATGGTGGGACTATGGCTATCAAATTACAGCCATTGCTAACCGCACCACGATTGCCGACGGGAACACATGGAACCATGAGCACATTGCCTTACTTGGACGAGCCTTAACAAGTCCGTTGAAGGAGGGCCATAGGATTGCAAGGCACATGGCTGACTATATTTTGCTGTGGGCGGGTGGCGGAGGAGATGACTTGGCAAAGAGTCCTCATCTTGCTCGTATCGCCAATAGTGTTTACAGACACATGTGCCCTGGAGATCCAACCTGCTCAAAGTTCTCAATGCCAGGAGGTCAGCCATCACCAATGATGGAAGCAAGTCTCTTATTCAAACTTCACTCTCATGAACTCATACCAGGCGTCGAGGCCGATCGGAATCGATTCAAGCATGTGTACAGATCCAAGAATGGTAAGGTGAGAATCTACAAAATTCTTAGTGTTGATAAGAAAAGTAAGGAATGGGTAAAGGATAATCGTGTCTGTGATGGAGGTGGATGGTACTGTCCAGGTCAATATCCTCCTGGTTTGCAAAAGGTACTAAAAGATAAGAAGGATTTCAAACAGCTAGAGGACTTTAATGCTAAAACGGAGGGCGACGATGAGTATCAAAAGAAATACTTCGAACATCTTAACAACCCTCAAAAGGCAGCTCGTAGGGCAGCAGTGAAAGAAAAGAAGGAGCGCGAGGCAAGAGGAGGTTCGCCACTCGAGAACATGGAATTCTCTGGCGGCGGTGAGTTAACAAAGGAACAGATTAAGGAGATCAATCAAGTAAGAGAGGACAACTCCATTACCTCAAACCTCTTTGATCTAATCAAAATGGGCGATGTTGAGACGATGACAGCAGTCCTGAACGAACAGCCAGCGTATGCACATGTGAGGAGTAAGGATGGTCGGGGTCCAATGTGGTGGGCACATGAGCATGGAAACAAACCAATTATCAAGCTGTTAAAGAGTAAGGGAGTCAGCGAGAAGTTGAGAGATAAAGATGGCATGGTACCATTGGATTTAGTCGACGATGAGTTTTAGGAGACAAATAGATTTAGAGAGTACTGAAGCAGGGTCTTTCCAGATTTCAGAAGCTCTGTTAGCAAGATACGGTTGGGTATCCTCTTACTCTTCTTGATTGAACAAGAGAGACTTGAACTGCCTGTGAACAGAGCACGAATCTATTGGGGTAAAATGACTCTAGAGGCCTAATCACATTACGAATAATCATTCAAGTGACATCAATCTGACGAAGAGTAGATAGTGATATGTGTAGAGCAATAGTATTGGTCAAACTAGTTTAATCAAAGTCTTCTTTATGTTTACAGTAGCAATACAAATCTATATATACACATAAGATACATACATATCAATCTAAGCAGAACGTGCCACCATAGTTAGACTTCCTCTCAAATTGAAATTCTGTACTGCATGATCTCTAGCACGTCGAGCATTTGCATCCCGATCTTCTTTAGTCTCTTCATTCTTGATCAGTTCCGTGCATACATTGATAGCCTGTTGCTCTGAATGATCTGTACATGATGAAGATCTTCTACGTTCTTCTTCAGCTTCCTTTTGCTGTCGTACCAAAACCTTCTGTGCTGCCTTTTGTATTAGTCTTACAGTGTTTAGTTCAGCGTTGGAGAATAAAGCATATTCAATTGCCGACATACCATCCTCATCCTCTAGTGTAGCACTCTCTAGCGACCCTTGTAACAAGATGCCAATGGTACGATGAGACGGTGCCGACTTTTCAAATGTAGATTCCTCGAATAGTTCTGTAGATGAATCTGCTGCCATATGAAGCGGTGTACGACCGTCAGTATCTTGTACCATACAGGCAGCGGGGTAGCAATCTACCAATACTTTTATAACTGAACTAGATGCCCGAGTGCCTGCTGATACATGAAGCGGTGTACGACCAAGCACATCTTGTGCAGCCGGTGCAGATGGACACAAGTCAATCATTTTACTAATCAGTATTGAGGGAGGGTTAAACCTACAGCATGCATGCAATATAGTCATGCCATTAAATGAGTTTGATTTTGATACTATCGATCCTAAATGTTGAAACGTCTTCTGCCCAGCTTGGTCTGATAAGAATATAGAGTTGATCTTTCTCCAATCATTAGCCTCGATGAGTCTGAACAGTATTACAAGTGACGAGGAGTCCTTCTTGGTGGTAGAGGCAAGAGTATTATCGGCGGCTGAGTTAGACGACGACATGTTAGATGTCTTGTTGGTAATTGATCTATGTAAAGGGCTTGTTCTTCTTCTTGATATTGATCTCTGTAATGGATTTGTCCTTCTTGGTAGCATGACGCGATGACTGACGATAACAAAGTGTCGTATGTTATGATGATAACGGAGGTATGTTGTGATATGTTGTTGCGATAGATTTGCCCGAGCGTTTTTATGATCATAAACATATCACGGGCTAATCGTAAGAGGTATATCAACTCACTCACATATTCTCCCAGTGCGTTCGTAAGATATCGATAGATGAGCCATCCATAACATGGCATGCAATAAACTATAACAACTAAATACACCTCATTGAAAAAAGCTCAGCATTGGAAAATTGCATGAAACTAGATGAAACTTCTTAGGCCAATGACACGTACCGTATCTTAGGGTATCCTATTATTTTCGAGTACGATACGCTAGGTTTCAAAACCACCAACAAATATCAATCGAATCAATAAATAGCTACTGCTAGCAACTTTACGCCTCGGCGATCTGGTGATTTCGTCATTTTTACGTAGAAAAACATTCCACGCGTAAGCCACGTAGAAAATGCAAAATCTTATCCAACGCTCAATCCATAACACCAATAGCACTATCAATATCTACGTCTTCTTGCGATCAATAATATGCGGGTGGTGTCACGGATGACAAAGAATTCATAGAGTAATTTTAATTTTAAAGTAGTGAGAATTGCTCATTTGGACCTATTTGAACATATGACATACTAAACTTTGTTAATCCACAAATGTAATGACACTGTTCTGTTCAGCTTACTCTGTAGTATCTATTGTATACCTTGGACTTAGTCCATCGTTGTCTCTAAGCAAAGATATCAAGTTTTAAAGTGGCGGGAAAATCCACTTTTGACCTCAGGAAGGAAGACTGCCACAAGGCTACAACTCATTGCTGCTTTGATCTCGTACCCAATCCCTATTCTACTACCTCTTGGGATGTCACATATGTAGGTGGTGTCACGGATGACAATCTAATATCCGAGTAATCATCATTTAGCTTTTGTAGATATTGATGAATTTGATGAAATCAGTGATATTGGAGGTCTCGTGCTGTCATGTTCGTTCGTTAATTTGAATGAATTAACCCCCGAAACCTCGTCTCATACTATCAGATAAGACATGGGTATCATTGGTCGGCTGCAAATGCCTTTGTATGTGCCCAAGTTAACCACATTAATCCTTCATTATGCCATTTTCTACTCAAAACTTGTCGTCATTGTAAAAGACTAAGTTCATACGCATCCAACCCCAAACTTCTGGAGATTACTCCCCTCACCTATACTAACAATTGCTAACCATTTGACGTTGTGTAATTGATCCTAACATACCATTGTAACAATAATTTCAGTTTTTGAAGGACCACTCGTAAGTCAATATTGTCGTGATCATAATTCATTAACTAAGACGTCATCCGTGACACCAGTTGTTGATACTGCTCATCCATGTCAAAGAATGATTTACGTGCGTGGTTGTTCTCTATAATCCCCCTCAAACTACCCCAACATTCATCATTTAAAGTGCATATAAACACCAACTCGTATTAATACGAATAACACCATTCTAATCATCTAAATACATTCATACAACTCTCCAAATCACCCCAGCCCCTGCACGACATATAGTAATCCTTTTGGATGTGTTTAAAACTCTCAGAGGAAGGGTAGAATGGCAGCTACGCCATAAATACCACCTAATCAAAATGATAATATTGCAACATGATTTATGATGATCCGTCGATCACGTTACAAACGTCGAAGAAGCTCCCAACCTGTACCAATCGATTCTCCTACTACCCAACTATGAACCATCCATTGGCAGTGGTCAAACATCAATTGATTGCAATGCACAGCGTATCTCTAATGAATGGTACAAAATCATACTCACGATATTGATAACGTTTTATTTGAAGTACAGACAACGTATCTAACCCATCGACGCTGCAAACATATACTAATGAAGATAAACAATGAGGAGTTGAGCTCAGATTTAAGTTCAACGAAAGGAATATTGATGTAGATTGTTCATTGATGTTGAGAGCCATAAATTGATCCTACAAAGTTTAAAATTAAAATTACTCAATGAATTCTTTGTCATCCGTGACACCACCCGCATATTTGAGATCGCAAGAAGACGTAGATAACGATAGTGCTATTGGTGTTACCGATAATATGCTAGGAAGAATTTTGCTTTTTACTAAGGTCGGTGCGTAGAAAAAGAGTTTCTACGTAAAAATGACGAAATCACGAGATCGCCGAGAAGTTCTTCTCTCCTCTTTGAGATCTTACAATAATCGTAGCTCCAACAGACAGCGGTGAACAGCGAGTGTGCACCGACGAGATCAGAAATTAGTCGTCCAAGATTTATCTCTTGCAACTTGCAACTACATAATATCCCCCTGATAGAAAGATATCTAAATACTAGATCTCTGTATCATACCCTGAAGAATACCAACACAACAATAATAGAATAAAATGGGTAAGAAGTGGAACCGTAAACGCAAGGCACAAGAAAAGAATGATAAAGCCAATAGACCACGAAAAGACAAACGCGATAATAACAAGAATGGTAAAGGTTCCTACAACATTGTACAATATTCAAATGCAAAGTTTGAATCCTATTACAGTTTAATTGGATTACATAATACCAAATTAGATACCACAAACAATAATACATTTGTACCATGTAACACCGATGAAGAGAAACACACCGAACGGAACTTGTTCATATCAACAATGTCACAGATATTACCAGCATCATTTCGTGTTGATAGGTCATTGGATAGTACGATACAAACAAAGGTATTGAATGAATTACAGGAATTTGTTGGTAAGGAGATGGAATTGGAAGTTGAATTACCAACACGGAGTGTTGTCTTTGGTGGTATTAAGAATATATTAGATAATGGTAAGGATAAGAAGATCGATTCTGTTGCAGATAAAGAGCAAGTTGATGGGGATAAGAAGGAAGAGACAACTGAAACTAAACCACCAGCATCAGAGAAGAAGAAGAATGATTATAATCCAATCATTGTTAAAAAGACAATAGCACCGGCCAAGCCAATTCCCTTCATTTCGTCGGGAGCAACAACATTGGGATATCAATTAGCTATCGATCGACGTACATTACGGAGGAACAAATCGTTAGAACCATTACATGAATGGCTTAAGATTCAGGTGTGTATCATGTGTTATAGATTCATATCATATGTGTGCATAGTTATTATGTGTTCATATCTCACTCATTCTCTCTATTATATCTATCTAGACCGACTGTGGACACATCACAAGACAAGAAACAGTAAGTATGATCCCACCCGTGGTACTTAACGCAGCTGAGGGTATGAGTATATTGGATATGTGCGCTGCTCCAGGCAGCAAGACTTGTCAATTACTTGAAGTTGTTGGTGGATTGAAATCAAATACCGATGAAAATGTAACGGATTTGGAACCAAAGGGATATATAGTTGCAAATGATGCAGATCCCAAGAGAGCATACATGTTGGTGAATCAATTGCGTCGTATGAACAGTCCATCTGTATTCGTCACATCGTGTGATGGACAATATTTTCCTATATTGGATGATAAGTCTGAAAAGGGTACAGTCAATGAAGGAATGTTTGACAGAGTACTATGTGATGTACCATGCTCGGGAGATGGAACTATGCGTAAAAATCCAGGTATTTGGAAACGATGGAATCAACTAGGTGCATTAGCCTTACATCCATTACAATTATCAATTGCATTAAGAGGTGCACGGCTGACCAATGTGGGAGGATACCTCGTCTATTCAACTTGTTCATTGAACCCTATTGAGAATGAAAGTGTTGTTGCCGAGCTACTTCGTATTGGCAACGGTGCACTAGTATTAGAAGATCCACGTCATCGCATGTCTGGCTTACTAGCTCGGCAAGGATGGAGTTCTTGGAAGGTATTGCGTGAAAGTCAGAATCGTACACGTAAGGCAATTAAGGATTATCGTAAGAAACATAATGCCAAGATGGAAGAGAAGCGAAAGGAGTATGAAGAAATGAGAGCCAACGGGGAAGAGCCGCCACAGGAAGAGCCAATGATGAAGAAGGGTGACAAGGGAGATGACGAAGAGGAGCCCGGAAAGTTCATTCCCTCTCCCTTTGATACTATTCCATATGTACCACCAGCTACATGGGATGAGGCTGCATTAAGTGAGCGTACTGAGTCATTAGGCTTTGTTGAATACAAAACATACAATGATGTTGAAGATGACTGGAAACGACGTGTCCGTGCCTCATGCTTCCCACCAACAGAAGAAGAGGCGGCCAAGTTTGAACTGCACAAGAGCTTAAGATGTCTTCCACAAGATATGGATACCGGTGGTTTCTATGTAGCATTGCTCAAGAAGGTGGCACCATTGGGTAAGGATGCTACTGAACGTATGAAGGCTTTAGCTCGAGAGTCGAGGGGTGGTGTTGAGGTGGATGCACACATGAAAGTTGACAAGAAGAGCGAGGATACCGATACTACCAAGCCAGCTGATACCAAGCCGGAGGCCGAAAAGAAGGTAGAGGAAGATGAACCAATTAGGAAGGCACCTAAAGGTAAGATTGGAATGCATCACAAGAACAGCACAGATCTAGGCAAGGAAGACTTCATTCCAGTAGATCCCACTATCTGGCCAGATATTTACGACAAGTTTGGCCTTGCATCTACCTTCCCTAAAGAGCAGTTTATGAGACGTGCCATCGGCGAGGCTAAGACACTGTACTTTATTAGTAAGTCCATCAAAGAAAACTTGATAGATTGTGGTATTCAAGATCGAGTCACTGTTATCAACTCTGGCTTGAAGGGGTTTGAAAAGTGCTCCTTGCAAGGCACCACTGGCTACCGTCTAACTCAGGAGGCTATTCATTACATTGTACCACACATGACCAAACGTATTGTGGTTGCCGATATGGATGACTTTTGTGCTTGTGTTGATAGTGGATTTATCCAATTTGATAACTTTAGTGAAGGATTCCGTAAAGAGATGGAAGCACTTAGCCAAGGGTCATTTATCGTCACATTAAAAGGTTTCGAGAAGGATATCGCAAAGAAGATGTTCCTTGTTATGTGGAGACGTGCTAACTGTGTGAATTGCTTTGTAACAAAAGTTGAGATGGATGCCATTAAGTCAAAGATGAGGGCCTTGGGATATGTAGCTAAGGAGGTGGAGGAGAAACCGGTAGCTAATGGAGGAGACTCAGCTGAAGGAGACAAGATGGACACGTCTTCATAGAATTAAACAAGAGAATGCATCTATGTCAAAACTGGATTTCTATTAAGATTAGATTCTATTGTTATATCAAATATGCACATACTTATCAAGTGCACACCCCTATCCTAGCAGTACAAGCAGACACCTCATCTCTAGTAGTCATTGATGAAACAATGTCCTTTTATCAACTCAGCAAAACCTTTAGCATCCTCTAGGTGACAATAATGTGCACAGTTACTCATTTCTTCCTCACGGTATGAAACTCTACTCGAACTATTGGAAGTAGTCTTCCAATTGAGAAAGATATCTCTCCAACCTTCTATACACTTCTCGGTGATAAAGTCGTGCTCACCCCGAATAAGAAGTGTCGGTGGCAATGAGTGACTTGAGGGCGGACATGCGACATAGTCCGCACAGTCATCAGCTTCGAAGGTAGTACCTCTACTCTCAATAGCCATGGCTAGAGACTCAGGCATTGTCTCTGTTCGACACTCATTGCGTCGACGTAGTCGATCTTGTACCAACTTCTTCATCTCTTTGGATTCTAGACTATCTGATTCAGAGTCAGAGCAGTCCGAATCAGAAGACTCGAGTATTATTTCACTCTTGACTTCGTTCTCAAGACGAGATACTTCATCTAGAGATAGCTTCATATTGCTTGGTGTACTATCTAAAGTTAGTGATAGACACTTATCATCAATCTTACTAGCCTCATAGGCCACTATGCCCCCGAAGCTATGGCCAAGTAGATGAAACTTGTCAAGCTTTAGATAACGAATCAACTCTTCCAGATCATGTACTGCATTCTCGATTGAATACATCTTCTTATCTTCAGGTCTGTCACTTCTACCACATCCCAGTTGATCATAGAAGATGATTGATCGAGATGTGGGGAAATGAGCAACCAATGGATAGAGATAGTCAGACGGTAATGACCTATTGTATATAAGTAGGGCATATGTGTGAGATATGAACACTTAAGTATGATTTGCAAATGATATATGCACATATCACATTATAAAACTTACGGTCCGCCATGTACAATGAGAAGAGGAGGTGATTCTTCAGAGTGCAATGCTGAAGGATTATATATTCTGTAATAGAGCTCAAACTCTCTCGGATTTAGGAGTGGCATAGGACCAGGTTCACTACGAGTTACCTGGATATGACCTTCATTATATCGAGGACCAAAGTTGAAACGCCCACTGAAACTATTACCTCTTGGTCGACATGTGGTATAACTTGAAACGGTATGTTGTGCAGAATTGATTGCAGTAGTCATATTTATGTGTTTTTACGCCGCCGATTGAGCCTATATTTGAAACCGCTTATACTGCTGAATATAATAGTGCTATCGACAATGATAGATTGTATTTATTGGGCTTACTGCCTTGATGTTTGCCACCATTTGGTTTGTAGTAGTGCCCAACTGTTTATTGTACATGACATCTTGAATGATGCTCTCAAATCATGTGATGTGGTCAGTTGTCACTAATAAATATGGCGAGTAAACGACTACTATGAGAGTTTGATAGCTGAACATACATAGAATAAGGACATATGCCTAGATCTTCTAGCGCATAATGGTCTCACTACTTAAACACACACGCACACAAGGCATGCTGTAGGCAGAGGTGGCAACCTATATAAGCGGGTAATATATATATGGTAGGTTCCATTGAACACTCGTAGTCAATCTAACCAAATCGTTCATTATTATAACGCAAGAAGGGTTCATCTTTTCTTCACTTCTCTTAATGATGAAGCATTACTTAATAGTATTTGTTGGTTGGTAAAGGTTGGTAGTTGAGTGTACATATTTACATTTCTAGATACTAATCGGGACATCATCATCAAATGACGACAAAACAATCACATTGTATTGCAGGATCGATCACTGCTGGATGCTTCTCTACCCTCATCGGGCATCCTTTAGATACTATCAAAATATATCAGCAGACACATACAACAAAATCAAAAAGCATACTTAATATTGCAACATATCTAGCACGAGGAGATGTATTGCGTTTATTTCGAGGTGTCGGACCGCCGATGGCAAATCAAATTATGATGAATTCTGTAATGTTTACTGTATTCAACAATGTAAAGGATAAAGCAAACCAAAGTATATATCTTAACGAAGACTCATCGGCATTACTAGCAGGATTGTTCGCCGGCTTTGCAACAGCATGTCTTAGTACACCAACTGATTGGGTCAAGATTCAAGCTCAAGTATCATTGTCCAATAATAATGACAATAGCAATGTAAAACAAATACCAAGAAGATATGATATGATATCAATATTGAAACATCATTTTGTAAAAGATGGCAAGTTTGATATCTCTCTATTTACTAGAACAATTTATAGAGGGAACATATCAAATCTAGCACGGGAGGGAATCTTCACAATGGTATACTTAGGCCTGTATGATAGAATTACAAGTGCAGTCAAAAAGAAAACCAACACCACTCAGAACGAGCCACTTAGTATGAGTTATGTAGTCCTCATTAGCTCATTCACAGGCGCATGTGCATGGGTTTGCAACTATCCATTTGATACTGTCAAGACAGCGATGCAAAGGTCTGATACTAATAAACGACTTAAAATGAGAGATGCTATACGATCAATCTACAACTCAGGAGGATTCAAAACTTTCTTTCGAGGTATCGGTTCGTCTACAGTAAGAGCTATGTTAGTAACTTCGAGCAGAATGTTGGCTTATGAAAAGACAATACAACTGCTAAATAATAACTGACAAATAATTCTTTGATACCATTCTATATAGCCATCAATTATCTACTACCAAGTCTGATCTTTAACTACTCCAGAGTCGATATCAATACTAACCACATTAGGTCCAGACTTTGTTTTAGTAATGAATCCATAAAAGTAAGCCTTGCTACCGCCAGTTGTACCAAGCGCACCGCTAATTCCACTATCGATAATCATTTTCCGTATTTTTGCATATCCACCATCATCATCTTTATCATCTGCTTCGGGTGGATGTACAAATGTCTTTGCACTTCTATTAGCATTATAAAGAAGTAATACAGTCGGTGTATCTTCCATTCCTGGAGGTAGTGCTGGTAGTTGTATTTTGAATACCTCTCTACCACCTTCATTATTATTTGAAGCTGCTGATTTCTTATTCTTCTTTCCCTTTCCCTTGCCTGACGATTTGTGATTCTCTTGATAATTGATTAATGCTTGATGTGGACGTGATCCACTTAAATCTGCAGGCACATCCAAGAAGAAGTGTGTATATTTACCCTTTTCCTTTTCTATAGTATCATTCTGTTGTTGACTTTCTTCAATAGCTACCTTTGCATGATGATTTGTATAATTCTCTGCTAATGCTTTGACTGATCCATCTCCAACTGTATAGAATTTAATGACGCCTTCTGTTGGTACAATTGGAGGAGGTTCATCTGTTTGTTTGGATGTATAATTAGTTGCATTAGTTATATTTTGAGACGAAGAACCATTATTATCATTGGTAGAAGAACCTTTAAGTGCCTTCTTCCATACCTTCTTTACATCATTTAATTTCACATCAGATAGGAATGCATAAGATTCATCAGATTGAGCCATTGTTACACTGATTTCATTATGTACATTTCGAATTGACATATCTGTATGTGAAAACTTAATAGCTCTAATCAACTCTATTAAATCATCGGGAGTGCATGGTTTAGAAGACTCTTCAGTACCATTATTCTTTGTTGTAGGTGCAGCAGCATCTGACAGTGCATCGCTCTTCTTAGTAGGCGCATCTGATGGTGCATCAATTTTGTCTTCGGTCATTGCAATGTACTTTTTATGTATGTTATTTTAAGAACACGCCGCCGACAAACCGAATCCTCTAATAATCTTAATACTTAAATAAAACTTAATGTATTATTTAAGCAAACAACGAATGCCTCGCCCTGTTATCCCGTATCCCTGGTAGAGATTGTAGATGTTAAGTAAGTAGTTGCTTGTGAGATGGTTTTGCGTTTAATCGCATAAATCATACTTTAATTCTTAGTTGAAGGTATCCCAAAAAAGATAGCACAGTATTTTTGCAGTGAAATAGCTCTCTCCTATCTTTCCCTACGCCGTTATAGACAACAATATCATGAAATACACCGCAACTCTTATTGCCCTAGCCGGCTCATGTGCTGCATTTGCTCCTTCTGCTCAGAATGGCGTCAAATCCACATCTCTAAATGCATTAGGTGAAATTAAATCAACAACACCAACAGACATGGTTGGATCGACATTACCATTTAAAGGATTTGATCCATTAGGACTTGCCACACTCGGATCAGAGAGTACATTGGCCTGGTTCCGTGCTGCTGAATTGAAGCATTCACGTGTTGCCATGCTTGCTACTACTGGATACTTAGTACAGGCTGCCGGATGTCATTTCCCTGGTATGCTTTCGAGTGATGTTAGTTTTGAAAGTTTATCTGCAATGAAACCACTTGATGCCTGGGATGCTGTTCCAGACCTTGGTAAGTAGATAGACGACTTTGATTTGATGGGTATATGAAGTATATACATGCTTTTGGAGGTATGATTATCTGTTATAGCCAACTTTCGACTAACTTTTTGCAATACCATTTTACTCGAACTTTATAATAGGCAAGGCACAAATCTACTTCACCATTCTATTTGCCGAGATAGTATCTGAATCAAAGGAAACACACTACACAAAGGGAGGAGAATTACCAACAATTGTTTTCCCACCAGTAAACTTTGCCAAAGATGATGCCGAGGAGATGAAACTTGCACAGGCCAGAGAATTAAACAATGGACGTCTTGCCATGATTGCTATTATGTCATTCGTTGCTGCTGCCAATATCCCAGGATCTGTTCCAGCACTTATTGGTAACCCCATGTTCTAAATCAATACACACACACACATTATATCTATTTATGCTTGTCTATGTCCGAACTAACCCACAAAAATGGGAATTTGTGTTGAGTTGAACAATTTTCCCAGTACTACCAATGTAAATTAAAGAAGCTCTGTGATGGTGTCAGCAATGCCAAGGATCTGAATACCTTGATGATAAACAAATCAACTCCTGCATCGGAGAGAGTGGAGACACAGAGCTTCCCCAACAGCCAAGATTTAGATCTTAGCTAATAAAAGTAGGAACTTATTTACTCCCTCTCTCTCATATTGGTCTTGTATAATGTTCATGTATGCGTAATATCATTTTTCTTAGAGCCCGCCAAACCTTTGAAAAAAAAGTCATGTGAGTGTAGGTACTTGCTTCTCCTATAATTCTAACCAAAGATCCCAAAGAGCAATAAAAAGATGGCAAGGAACGCCAGCTTCTCCGACCATTTACACCTCTTTCTTCCATCTCTAACAACCGTGAACCGCGTGGTAGTAAGAATGGTAACAGTAGCTTCCCCTTCCCCCGTACGCACTTTGGTGGTAGAGGATCTAGACGTGGATATACAGCTCTAGAAGAAGATGAACAAGCACGAGGTTATAATGGACAAGGTGGACATGGATCGTCTCGAGGATTTAATAATGGTAATGGTGACAGTGGACCTGGCAATGTTTATTCTAAATTTGGGGGTGATCTATCATCAGTTGGTGGACAATGGGGTGTGGACAACCAAAATAGTACTAGACGAGCATTTGGTAACGTTTTGACCAATCAGCCGCGCCCATCTCATTTCAATAATGCTACAAAGCCACCACCTTCACTCACTCGATCAACGGGAGGAAGTAGTATCCTTCGTGAGTTGAAAGAGAAGAAGGAGAAGTTAGATCGCATAAGAATGATGTATAAAACATCTCTCAAGAAGGAAGGTTCTATCATTAATGCATTTGTAGATGCTACGCTATTCACAAAGCAAATCTACAACGTATCAGGAGAAGAAGCAGTGTCGGATGTGATAGAAATTTTGTGCGAACACTTATATGTCGACTTATTTGGTAAGTTTAGTCTTGATTGATAATTCGTACCGTTCATTGTCAGTCCACTCACGTCGTCATTTAATTTTCTTTCCATTCCAGAGTTTGAAGTTGACAAGATTAAAAAGGATATTGCCAAACTCGTTACCGGGGCAATACTCTCGACAAATGAGCCCACAGTGGAATCAATAGAAGAAGAGATGAAATTAGAGTATGCAATCCGCTCTATATCTTTAGAGATAGACTCTGATGTTGGCTCGTCTCAGCACGTGAGATCTGATTTCGTATCGAGTATCTTGACAAACACAACACAGAATGTGTTACCGAAGAAGGAGAAGAACAAGAAGACGAAGGCGAAGAAGAAGAGCAGGACTGATCTTATCATTGATAAGGAAGCCAACATACCAGCTTTCATGCAGCATATTGATGAAGCAAGATCATCTTTTAACCGTCAAGTTTATAGTGGTGCTTTATCCAACTACAACAAGGCTCTTAGTTTGGAGGTACCAGATGAAACAGTGTCAAATGAGATTCTGTCGGAAGCAATTCAATGTCTTTCTGTTTGTAAACATTCTGATTTAGAGGGACTGAAGACTGCATCTCATTGTTCCTCCCGTTGCATATACTATCTTCGGCGCCATCGTGGGTGTGGAGTAGATGTTCTGGATCCTCTCATTTCCTGCCATCATAATTACTGTCGCGTTCTTTGTCAGCTGATGAACTGTGAAGGAGTGAGTCATGAAGATGCTTTCTTGTATTGTAACTTGGTGAAGAAAAGCATTGGTTTCATCTCAAGCGTCAACATTGAGCGTGTGCCTGTGTCTATCAAGGACGATTGTCCGCTGTACAAGACCATAGCACAGACCAAGCTTGATGAATTAAAAAATGAGTTCAAGTATCAGCATCCCGAGGATGTGCCTGTTCTCAAGACAATGGACGCCTGTGGCGGTAACGAGGACGTTATTGATGTGTGTAGAGAGATATTTCATTCCGATGCAGATACCCTTTCTGATATTGAGTCCATCTTACAACAACAGATGGAGCTTGCAAACGAAGCAAAAGCCGGACAGTTGCCACAGGAAGAGTATGAACGGAGATATGATAATCTACGAGTGAAGCTTGTAGACTTAGTCGAAAAACTCACCGGTCGCGTTGCCAACTTGGGATATGGACTTGGGAGGTTCCTCGTTTTATATTGGATGAACTACTGCCCCCCTAGTCTTAAAGACTACGTTTGTAAGCTATTCAAGGCAAACAAGATTGATCCCAAAAGTCATTGCCCTAGCTTCATGTTAACATCACTTGTCACCGTCTTGGCTCGTGAGGCTGGTGGAACAGATGACGATACTCCAAACACTGTCCTTAACGATTCGGCTTTTGTTGATTTACTCTGTTGGGTATGTGACTCAAACGAGTCATCTGAATATGTAAAGGAAATTCCAGCTGTCGAGGCTGCACTACAGAGTACAAAACTACCGGAGCTTGTCCAACGAGCCATCTCGTTGGTAAACATCGCTTTGATTGTAACTTACAATAACGTGTACCACAATTTACAACCTACAGTTGTAGCCCTTGGAGCAAATTCACGTGACAAAGGTTGTAATAAGAAGAAGATGGATGAGATACGTGCCAACCCTGAAGCAACATTTGCCACCACTGCACTTCATCCACAAATGGCAATGGATGATAGATATAGCCAGAATGCCGACGAGTCTACTTTAGTGAACTCTAGTAAAGTGGGAGTACTTGTCAACTCGGTACATGGCTATACTGTGACAGTTCCTCTTCTATCATTAGCTTATCAAAAGTTTGCAGGAACAGCCGGCATGTCAAAGGAGGAGCTTGCAGCAAAGGCTCTATCTAGATTGAAAAGGAATCAAAAAGGAGGTCGTAATTGCATGGAGAAGTATGGCAAGAATGATGATGATCAGTATAATCACGCTGTGTTGATGGGAGAAACAGTCATGGAGAAGTATGGCAAGAATGAGAAGAATCAGTACAATCATGCTGTGAAGATTGGTGAGATTAGCGGCAATATGCACACCGAGAAACAGAAGGCAACTAGGAATATCAATCTTGAGAAGGGCAGCAACCCAGAGGTCAGAAAGATTGCTACTCAGACCAGAAATGAAAATTTGAAAAACAAAGTTCTTGCAGCAAAGGAGGATTATGCAATTGCAACTTGTCGATACTGTGAATCAAAGGAATATTTCTATCTTTGGAGTGAATATGAAAGAAGAATGTCTGAGTATGAAATGGACTACAATAAGATTTTTGTCCCAAATACTAGTAAAGTTGCTGGATGTAAAAAATGTCGTAATCATCGTATTAATACAGGATCTTACAAAGTTGTGAAGGTTCTTGTGAATCCAAGAAATGGAAATGAGTTACGTCGAGAAGTTGTCATTGAGTAAGCAAGTGTTAACGATGGGGGAAAGTACATCTTGGATAGTAGTTGGGGAGTCGCGAGGGGATAATTTATAAATTAGATTTCTATTTGAAGATGAATCTCATTGATCTATAGCTTTGTAAGCGTTTGACCTTTGCCCTACGGTGCTTTACAGAAAGAGAAGAGAGATGCAGGTAAGTCCGCATTAGTGTTGTTTTGTCGTGTTATAATCTTGGCTATCATCTATCTTTAACGCCTCTTCGTCTTCGTAAATGCATCTTCCAGTTTCTACTCAAATAGAAGCAGAGCAGGCAACACACAATAAACTTGAGAATGAGCTTGCTCAGCTCAACGAAAAGCTGTCAAAGTCCAAGGCCAATCTCAAAGCACTAGAAGAGTCCAAGGACGAATACACAAAGAGTATTCAAGAGACTGAGCAAGTCTACAATAAAATACAAGAGAGCTCACAGAATCTCCTCAACGTGATCAAAAGAGATAGTAAAGCTATCCAAAAGAGCCTTAATCAAAAGAAGGTTCCATAGATGTTGAAAGCTGACTGTATAAGTTGGGGATCAATCAGAGTGCAATGATGAATCAAGTGTAATGCTAGGGTGCCAATAGGGCTGAAGCTACTGTTTACATTCAATGACAATAGGATAGTATTACAAGTTTATGTACATTATCAGACAATCTCTTCTTCATTGTTTCTTCCAACTATCAACAATACAATAGAATATCTTCTATTCCCAGCTATCAACATAACTTGTACTAGTACTAAAGCTAGATTGTCGTGCCGATGAAGCTCTGGTGCTAGAATGGAAACTCCTCGAGGTACACGAATCTGATTCTGAATCAGTCGGTAGTGTATTGGTACTCTGTTTTAACTTTTGTCTTCTTCGATTCTCCTTCTTTGTATTTGCAACATGTTCATCAGCACTGCGACTACTCTTTGTATAACTGACATCTTCAACGACATCACCATTTGGTTCTTCTTCCTCTTCCTCTACTATCACTGGTTTCAGCGGTACCAACTTCTTACATAATACCATTAACAATCTACCAGTATTATATCTTATCCCCCCAGGAACACTCTTATGTGCTCTTCTAACTATAGACATGTATTCATCTTCTTCATGTTTAGACATTCTTGCAAATCCTTTTGTCGTGGCATAGTTGAATGCCTCCTCGAAAAAATCAAAGTATACATTCTGTCCGCGTTCTTCTCGTATCAGATAGTCACCTTTATCGAATCCTGCTGATATTGTTGCTATTAGTAGTGGTTGGCAAGTTCGTTGTTGTGGCTTTGGATGAGGTGTGTGGGGTATAGACGATGATGGTGTCGGCGATATAGACTGATGTATCTGTTTATATGTTCTTCTCTTTGCTGTTGCTTTATTTTGTTGAGGATCATCATTGTTGTATACCATCGGATATGGTATTAGGGCTGATGCTCTTTGGCAGGATGATGTTGACGAAGCCGTCGTTATCGACTTCATCGTCATGGTTGTAGTAGCCATTGTAAAAATATTTCTTGTGCCAATTTATTTAGAGTTGGGGGCAATGATACTGATATATACGGCAGATTGGTCTTTTGATACTGCAGGTCCTCATTTAATATGCAATCGGGCAAGATGATAGAGAGTTGAGTCTATCGTGTCAAGATGATAGAGTGTTGAGTTAGTACGAGCACACGATAGAGCAAAGACAAAAGCCTCAATTTCTCAGATCAATAACTGCCCCTTTTGACCAGCCACCTTCCCGTTCGGTCATAACTATTACTTGCATCTCACCTAATTAATACCTCCTCTCACACTCTTCTTAGTACGCTCTATCAAATACTCGATCTCATTCAGCATTAAGCTACTGCAGCCGCCCTCTTTGTAGGCTATGGCAATGCTGAGTGGTTGGGGTAGGATATCCTATAAGAAAGGTTGTGCATATCATGTGAGCAAAATTTGAGTGGGGAATTGAGGTGATACAAGATGTGATACATTTAGTGCCTGTACCAAAGAATATCTTAGTTTAACCCTCTTTATGTGTCTATACAATATATACATCAAAACTTTCAGCTAGCATCTATCGAGGAGGACCAATCACTAACCGCTTTTGATCCCTTACTTGATTTCCTCACATGAGACTTCTCAGCCTTGGATTTCTTCCACCACGAGTTAGACTCATCTTCCTTTGAACCCTTACTTGATTTCCTCACCTGAGACTTCTCAGACTTTGAACTGATGGAGTATCTTTTAAGTGAGCTCTTGGATGACTATTAAGAACAAAAACAAAAAGTTAGTAACAAGAAGCTCTATGCATAAAAGGAACACAGCAAATGTAACTTACATACTTCTTTCTCTTACCCCAAGGACGAGTTCGATCGGCATCCTGGATACTACTCCTCTTTTTATCTACCCAAGGATAAGTCTTCGTCTTGATCCAGGGATAGCTCCTCTCCTTCTTTCCATACTTCTTCAATGCTCGCCTGCTCCATCTCTTCTCCAAAGTATTCTCTTGACCCTTCAGATTTTCTGCCTCTTTAAGCACATGATCTTGTTCAATCCACGAAGGAAACGTCTGTGGTAGGCGCCGCCTAAGAGGCTCGCTGAGTCGTCTTGAGGAGGATGCCATGTTAACATCAGAACTGCTTTCTTCTAATGCCGACAACATCGCCTTGAAGACTACATCTTCATTCAAATAAGTTTTCGCATGATGAAGACCAGCCGAAGACATATTTTCCCATGCTTTCTTGTTATCCAACAAGTTGATAATGCCCTTGACGAATGCATCATTAGAATCAGTAGCAAAAAGAACATCATCTGGAGAATCATTAGCCTCCAAATTCAGTCCTTGCTTACCCCAGCTATTCGTAACGATGGGGATACCTCGTGATAGAGCTTCGATGATCTTTGTGGAGACACCGGTTGCATTCTTATGTGGTACAAGAAATACCTTACTCTCTTGAAACAGTTTGTTATCAAGATCCTCTTGCTCGACAAACTCCATGAAATCAATACCAATACTGGCCCAATCCATAGGCGTACTACTACTTGTCATGTTCAACGAGCTTCTATCCAACAGTAGCTGCCACCTTTTGCCAACTATCTTGAATCTTAGTTTGGGTTTCTTGACTCGTAGAACTGGCCATACCTCTGATAAGAACCAAACCATACTATCAAAAGCTATTCGATGTGGATTACCCACAATGAGAAGCTGATTCTTCCTCTCTTTAAATGGACGAATACTGCTTTGGTCCCTATCTTCTGCAGTATATGGAGCCACTATCATTCTTGTAGGAATCTTGTTGTATGCAAAAGCAAGCTTTTGAAATGCATCAGCATCTTCCTTGCTCACCGCAACGACAACATTTGCCTTACCATATGTGCGCATCTCGCGTTTCTTTACCCCTATTGAACATGTATATATGAAATGAGCAATGAGTGTTGATTCATATTATGATAACAAAAGAAGAAAGGAGAATACAATGTACTCACACTGCTTAATCTTGTCAATCTCATGTTGCGGTTTATTGTCCTCAATCATGTTGTATCCGACCGCATTTCTATCCCAATGTACATCATCACTGACGATAATTACAGGCAAGCTTACCCCGCGAGACTTCATACTTTCAACAAGGGCTTCATGTTCTATACCATCATCGAAATCCATACTTTCCCATTTCAACTGCTGCTCTTTTGTTACCTTCTTCTTCTTGAGCTTGTTATAGTGACGTTGGATATTCATCCCTAAATGAGTGACGAAGCTCAATACAGCGACTATCTTGTCTGGTAGACAATCATCGCCATGGGCAAGCATCGAGTCGACTTGGTCCTGAGTTGTGCTGCCAGGATAGACGTTCATTATATGTCCCAATGGTTGAACATTGAACCAATCCTCTGTAAATTGACCATCACTAGACTCTACACATTCTTGACAGATGTAATGTATAGTTACACCCATCTTTAAGAATGCTTCAACGATCTTTGCGAATCTCTTCGCCATTCCAGTATTAATGCCCGTCTTGAAGTTGTGGCCAAAGACAACAATATGTTTACCCCGATAGGGAGACGTGTTGTAAGGCATCATCTGTCTCAAACCTTTATTGATAAGTGCAGGAGCATATCCGATAGAATCGTAGTTCATGTATGAATTACGACAATGGACATCGACACCCCAGAAGCTATATCCAAACTTGTTTGCTCGACATTCATATTTCTTGAGGAGTTGACGTGAGCGATTAAGAGAACCATCAAACTTTGCTTTGATATCTCTTTCTCCTAATCCTAGACGCTCTTGTGCCTGTGTAAGATTGGCCCAGGTACCTTTGGGTGTCTTTGTTGTACCCTGACAAAAATGTTGGATGTAGCCCTGACTAGAGCTTCGAATCTTCGAATCGGTACTCTTCGTGTGCGGAAGGTTAAAGAATGAAGCAAAGTCTGAAGGATGAAAGTCACGTTCGACATGAGATATTGCAACAGACTTTAACCCTGGGAGGTCCTCATCTACTAAGTTCTCATATGTTTCTAACCAAGCCTCGATACGAGATGTAACCGGCCAGAGAGATGACGATCTCTTCTTCACCCACTTGTCAATCTTGAGACTCCAGACAAGCGGATGAGTCATCTGGATCAAGAAGTGGGTGTTGTTAGGTCCGAATACCTTTTGCAACCAGCGTGTCATGAACACATTCTCGGGAGTCTTTTCAAGATGGATAGTTCTACTACTATCCCAAAACGAGCCCCATTGTTGAAGCAATCTTTTCCGAACTTGATTGACATTCAACTTGACTAGATCTTTCTCTGTTTTGACGAGAGAAGGAACAGCTTTGTGTTCTTTACAGCCATCATTTGGTGGACCGACTGCACAGTATGTCTTGAGAAAGTCCACATACTCCCCAGTTTTACTGTATACATCTTGAACCATCTTACCCTTGAGTGAGAGCCATTAGTGTCAAGTTGTTAGAGAGACATGATAATATACACAAAACAAAATCAATACATGAACTTGCTTACCTCGAGTCCACCACTGTTCTTGAAGAACAAGTTGATATCTTCATCACTGAGCTTACCCATACCTAACTCCCATGACTTCTTGCTCATTAACTCCGCCTTCTCCATGTTAGAGATCTTCATAAGTGAAGAACCCTTGATGCTATCACCGAGAGCCTCAGTGACTGTCGTAGTCATTGACCTTTGCAGTCCGGCAACAAACACATATGTGAACTGAGTTTTACTGCTCGGCTGCCCTACAACTGAAAGAGCTGCTTTAGTGCTCTCCAAAACCTTTACATTCTTTTGAGCTTTGGTATGTTGTTTCTTCTTTTGGCCCTTGACCAATGTTCGCTTGACCTTGATTCGATTAGATGATGAGATCTTCATCTTTGGCACTGCCTTCTCCTTCCCTTTGATGATGGTACCAGAGGTTTTAACCTTATCCTTGACATGGTTCAATGGTAATGCTTTGACCTTTGGCACTGCCTTATTCTTCGTCTTCTTCTTCTTCACCGTACCTTTGAAGCCTTTAACCTTAGATACAACAATCTTCTTTTTCTTTTCTCTTGTATTGCTACCTTTCATCGGAATGAGCTTACTCTCGGAAGACTTTGGACGCAGGTTATGCGTCACTGCTTCCATCTTAGATGACTCTGTAGAAACAATTGCAATGGCTCGTAAAGCACCCAAGATTTGGATTATCGTTAAAACAAAGCCGACGGAGGCGAAGATAAAACTAATCCTATCTCTCTTACGCATCTTGGTAGGGTACTATTTGAAGCGGTTGACAACCTGGAGGTTCTAGCAGAGAGAGAAGATAGAGAGTAAGATATAATGATGTGTGTTGATGTTAGTTTGTCTGAGTTACATACTTATCATAGAATAGAAGGGCATATTGATAAAAGTAAAAGACGTACGATATGTATGTTGTGTGGTTATTGTTGATGGCGTTGCAATTCAAACGCTACTATCGAGTCAGAAGACTTATGCTTCAGTTTTGTTGGCAGTAGAATGCTAGTAATATGACAGTGTAGTGCGTGATGACATGATGCTGAGTCTAATCTCATCCACTGCCACTGCCAGCAACTATGCCTTAGAGACATCAAAACTATGCCTAAAGTCATTATGAGAGTTCGAATCTATTCTCATTGTGCATGAACTAGCCTGAGAGAAGTCCACTCATGACCGCATGCTGAGAGTTATCCTCTGACATTATATCTGATACCAATGATGGTAATCCCCCAATCAAGGCCATATATTTTCTATAATTAACAACTAGTAACAAGTTGATTTAAGTTTAGAAGTAATGTTATGCCTTACCCAATAGGTTGGTTAAATTGGTTTGTCCAGAGTCAGAGTGGGTTGATGACGAGGATGTCGAGGAATCAATAAAGAAGAAGAGAAGAAGAAAGAGAATGATTGCCAATGTTATGAAAAGATCTGTTTGCTCATCACATACCTACTCCTACTCTGCCACGGTGCAGTAAGGATCGGTAAAATTAGATACATTAATTATACATGGCTTTATACAATTCAATGTTTTTCCATCAATTGCTCAACGAGATCAGGAGCATGTTCCATCAGGTATTCCTTCACGGCCTGAAAATTAACTAGTCGAGTCATCAAGTGTGGCTTACCACTACCACCTTGCTGCAGTACCGGTAGTGGCACAAGCTTAGTATCTTCATTACTTGAGGGGACCTGTCTTGGAATGAGATCCAATGGCCTGCCAGACAAACCATGACCGTCTCCAGCTGCCATTAGATCTTCAAAGGTAAGCTCATAAATTGACCCTGGGGTACCAATTTGCCTTGCATACTCATACAGCTTCATGTTTTTCTGTTGAACATCTCTACATTTGTGAAGAAAATCAGCTGGTTGAACTGATATCTTACGCTCTCTTCCCTCTGGGCAGTCCTCAAGATGAAAGGGGTGAGGACAGATGCCATCATTCTCAATTTCTGTGGATATCAATGTAGAAACTACTTGCGCCACTACGTTCTGCCGCCTCCACACCAACACAAATGGCTCTTCTTTCTTCAATGAAATGCTGATTTTGTCCCAACATGAATAGTTTGTACCCGGAAGCTTGTTATCAAAACCGAACTTAGTGGGGTTAATGGTGATTCCCTTTTCTTTGAGAAGAGTATGATGCACATGTTGAACAGCTTCGTTGCAAATATCTTTCATATCTTGTCCCTTGAAAGGATTTATGACTTCATTCTTAACTCTATGATGAGGACTTGTTTCAGTGATTTTATCGCCAATCCATGTCGACCCAGAACGTGCCAATTTCAATATAACTATCGGCCTCTCGCCAAGCAACTGGCCCAAATTACTATTGGGAGATGTTGATGCGTCACTTTGTTCCAAGCCTACAAGAGGAAAGTCCATGCTTTTACGTAGCTTATTAATCTCTTGAGCATGTCTGAGCATAACAATCTGCCGCATCTTTGATTTCTCACTACCCTTGGACACATGTTTCATTGTACCATCATTACGATCTTTCTTTGATATAAAACAACATGCCTCCAGAGAATCTACAGTTACCGATTCAGACAACCCTAGCCATCGAAGTAGAGTTGTCATGGTAAGTCGAAACATATCTCTCTCTACTATATTATCAATCCGAATAACAAAGGTATCTTGCGCCCTGGATGGACTCTTTGTTGTAAACATGTATACATCCTGCATTTTCTTTAACCTTCTTTTTGATTGTTTGAATTGAATCTCAAGTCCATCTTCAATAGATGCATTTAATAATCTATCTTGTAATCCAGATTCAATGGCCCACTTTTCGCTTGTAACTTTGTGATACTGGTAGGCAGACTGTAAAGAAAGAATAGATATTACGGTGAGTTTACAAATTGCTTGGAAAAGACGAGAGAGTATATATATTGCTGTACTTACTATTACCTGTTCCAATGGGTCTCGAATAAAATGGACGAAAGGAGATCCTGGGACGTAATTATTTGATTTCATACGAGGAATGAAGTTCTTTCCCATTGTAACATTATGACACATAGTCTGTAGTAATGCCTTAGCAAGAATGGTGCCGGTCTTGTGATGAGTTCCAAATATGATACTTTCACACACATTGTCGTTGAGGTATTTGTTGTGAACTGGCATGTTAGAAATGAACTTTGTATCTGGAGAGGTTTCCTTTTCAGCTGATACTGATACTTCATTCAAGGGAGTATGGAAATACATGACATAAGAACAAACAATTCTCATTGTAAATATTGCAATGATGATTTGTCCCATACAACAGAGTAGTCCCCATTTCGTGTTATCTCTCTTGCGCATCTTGATAGGGTACGGTTGTCAACCTAGAGGTTTCTAGCGTAGAGAGGAGTTAGAGAGTAAGATAAATGATGTGTGTTGATGTTAGTTGGTTTGAGTACATCGCATCTTCTCCTACATATCGGGCATACTAATAGACGTACCTTAGATTATGTGATTTATTGCTGAGTAGTGAGGGTTGTTGCAATTCAAACGCAACGATCGAGTCAGAAAACTTATGCTTCAGTTTTGTGTTGGTGGTAGAATGTTAGTAATTGACAGTATAATACATGTCATCATTATCACAATGCCTATGAGACATCTTTTAGTCATTTTGAGACACCACAAATTTCCCATTGCCTGAGAGTTAACCCCTGACCTAACGATAAAAATTTCCCCATCAAGGCCATATATTTTACTAAATAATATCACCAATACATCTATTGCTAATTCTGACTATTCACTCTTCTTCTTAACCTGTATCTAATTTTACTTTTTATTCCAACCAGAATATATCCCCAACAAGTAAATGACTACTAGGTAAACTACCAGCACATGGACTTAGTAAACTCAAAGTACCCTTATCAACATCAACCTTTTCTACAACTGCAAATCCAGCCACACCACTAAGATACAAATCCCGTGCGCTACCACTCTCTCCATATTTTTCAACCGCACTTGGATGACATACTGCCAGTACATTCTGTTGAAACTTGGGTGTAATTTCAGATGATGATATAGTACTTAATTGGATAGGATCAGTCGATTGTTTAGCCGAGATGGGAAGTAATGATGCTGATAATGATATGTTTGATAATTTGTGAAGCTGTACATCACTAAACGATACCTCAATTAAACTTGGACTGTATTGATATTGTTGTGAAGTAGTAGTAGCAGATGCATCCTTGGATGGCACGCTATTTCCATAAAAGTAACGTTTAATACACTGCGAGCGTGATGCTCGTCGGAATGCTGCATCACGAGATACCACACCACCACTCCGGGGTAACTTAATCAACTTGGGTATCTTCCGTGTTAAACTTTCAGTCTGTTTCTTAAAATGTGTCCCTAGCATACTATACAACCGGTCATGTCCTAGTACCAACACTACATTGATATTAAATGCTTCAATTGCATGTAATAGATATTGATATCCAACATCTTCAATTAGTCCCGAGGCATTAACGATTATACCTGATGCATTTGCCTCACTATCACCACTTAACCGATCATCAATTGCCTTGCCCATCTTGGTTAATTGAGCCTTATACAAATCTGGATGTGCATTCAAATCTTGTGACCCATACCAAAGTACCAATGGCATCATCATTGTATTTGTCCCACCACCCATGATGGATGACGTGCCATAACATTCAGCACTTACCATATCCGACGATACGGGTATGGCCGCCAAAGTGCCCGGTACTGATAACATGTTTTGTGATGTATCTAAATCCACTAATAGTGGATTACGACCAAGTTTCACAGCGTAGGCGGTTAATACTCTTGCTAAGCTTGACTTACCACAGTCGGCCGGTCCTACTAGTAATACCCTTGGTCCACTGCCACTGATACCGTCATTCTCTTCTCTCTTTCCTTCATTACCATTCGTATTCTCATTCCCAGCATTAATCAATGCCTCATCACGCATAGCCTCCAACTGAGCATGAGTATTAACATACGCAACATTGGCATCGGTTTCATCACTTTCATATATCATATCTAAATTATTTGGATTAGACACATCAATTATACATCCGTGCCATGTAAATATTGCAATTTTCGCATTTGATAATGATAGAGGACGTTCCGGTGGTAATTCGGCACCGAATAATTCAGCTGAGCCTTGTTTTAATGTTATGGTTGTTGAATTTGTGGATGTTGTACCGCCTCCACCGCCACCGCTGAGGGTAGGGATTTCGATACGTAATTCAGTTTCGGGTGAGAGGGTGTAACGTGTTACATTGTCTGGTGGTGGGGGTAGAGTAGTATTATCCGCCATGGTATTATGTATTGATGATGTATAAAATATTAGCTGGAGTTGCAGTAAAATTACTATGAGAGTGTAGAGCTTCTTGTCTCTGGCACTCCTTCCTCTTCAGCAATATGAGCCTACAGACTAATAGTAATAAAAGAGCGTAGTATTATTAAACTAATCCAGTGAATATTAACCTCCGAACGATATCGTACTTCACACTCACAAGAGCCAATCGATTTATTTGTCCAGTACGATATTTCATTAATTTTGTTTTGCCTCTCTTATCAGCAATTATTTACTAAGGGCCAACAAATTGACAATAGTGCATGTACGGCACTATTCGAATCAATAGAACGTCATTGAATTATATCAGTAGTGATATTCATTGGTCATTATTCGGTTATACAGCTATTCTATCAATTAGTAGTGGCCCTGTGAGACTCAAGGGAGAAGTCATGGAGTTTTGGTTGATTGCCTTTTTGTACCTAGAGGTGAACTGTTGCCAATTGCCAAAGCTTAGGTTTGGAGCCGGCATTCACGTTAATCGACTCCTTAATTAGTTGATTACTATCGTGTTTGTTGCCTTCTTTGTTGGTTGGCTCATATCATACGATATGAGACAGTGCACATCACATGAAAATATTTTTTGCATACATTCCAACCTTTCCAAACTAAGACATAGTCATATCAGCCTTCATCACAACCTCCACACAGCCTATATAATATATAGCAGATAAGTAATAAGAAACAATAGGAGTTTAATATCATGTCTACATCGAATAATAGAACTGAACACGGTATACTACCAGAGAGTATCAAATCACAACTAAGATCAATACTACCCAAATCAAACAACGCTGGCAAAGGAGGCATAAGTGAAGGAGACATATTATGCAAAGTTCGTGGATTTGTAGCAGCTTGTCGAGGATTGCCAACCGTTCAAATACTCAAACTAAACTTTCCCAATGAAATAATCTCATCCGAGAGTATTGCAGGTACTGGCAATTATAGATATTGCTTACGAGATGTTACTACTAATGGTAATAGTAGTTTAGAGGATAGGAATGGGTATCAGATTGATAGATTAGGTTTGATGAACGGTCATTCTACAGAGAGTCTTGGCTCTAATTCTTCTGCTACGGCTGTAATACCTGATACTATACAGTCAACTACCAATACATCAAACAGTAAGCAATTGGACAATACAAACAGAATCGCATCTGCACTTCGAGGTGGTCATAAAAAGACATCTACAGTTACTGATAATAATATTATTGTAAAGAAAGAGCCTGGTATTAGTAGTGAAGTTAGCATCAACAATAATAGTTCTCAGACAGTATTAGCCAAACCGACAAGCAATGATGCATGTGCACCTACACCTACAAAGCCTGTAGAATATGAACACGAGAAAGATACTATAGAAACCGATCATCACAGCGAAGCCAAGACAACAGAACTATCTGAAGAGATAAAAGCAAAGATATTATCAATCTTACCTACGGTAGGTGGAGGAGTCGAAGGTGTCACACTGACCTCCATAAAGAAAAAGGCTCCGGGGTTCAACCATATAAGCCGAAGTTTACTCGAAACGAATTTGTCGGATAGTATGATAATTGGTAGTGATAGTGACGGCACTAAGAGATATTATTTAAGAGCTGTACCAAGAGGGTCAGACAGTGTTTCTCAAACAGCACACGAGGCAAAGGAACATGCTAGTACACCAAATAATACATCTTGGAAGATTATCCCAAAAGATCCTATAGAAGCCAATATAGTTCAGCTTCTCAGAGAAAAGTCAAACATTAAACTTAATGAAGTGAAAGGGTTGTATAATACTTGGTTTAAGAAGGAGCTGTTGCACACAGGGAAACTTAAAACGTTTCTTGGTCTAATATCAGGCGTCAAAGTATCGAAACCTATATCGAATGGAAAGGGACACAATGAATATACTATCACATTGAGTAAGGAGATGTTGATCAAAGTGAAGAAACAAAATTAATGAAATATCGTACTGGACAAATAAATC
>Ga0214479_100321_pt1 | contig 30364 bp, 22 predicted proteins | sample M1_20Mar14CPVII9_5_FD_165054 | JGI IMG/M metagenome (GOLD analysis project Ga0214479, IMG submission 165054) | Marine eukaryotic communities from Monterey Bay, California, United States - M1_20Mar14CPVII9sort6BwellE14 | ecosystem: Environmental > Aquatic > Marine > Unclassified | place: USA...
CTTGCTGCTGCAAAGAGCGTTATATACGCTTGGAATACATAATTCGGAGAGTAATAGGAATCTTGTACGGGGGGCATCGGGGGATGATAATAGTATCCAGGAATCTGCAACATCAAATACTGCTTCAATGCCTCGAGCACATTCAGAACACACGGGTATAAACCGAATGGCTATCAATCATTTGCTTACTCTGTCGGGAACTACACCCAAGAAAGTTACCCCTCCTGTCACAAATCCTTCTACATCATCCGGGTCAAATGCACAATGGGGCACCTCAATACCGCCGTTCAATAGCAGCAACAATAGTAATCCAAGTACCACTTCACAAAGAAGAAGATTTACCTACCAAGAGGGTCCCGAACCACCAGTTCGAGATGAGGCGGCTTTCCAAGCCCAACGACGAGCATCTCAAGTAGGAGCTTATCAATCTAATGAACCAGCGCCTCTTTTGTTTAGGAGAACATTCAATGCATCTGCACCAAATCGGAGAGCGACGCGTGATGAGGCTCGGCGGAATACACTCCAAGCCTTGGCCATGGAAAATGCAGCAGAGGCAGCTGCTTCTACTACCACGACACGTAATCATAGCTGCCCGGCATCAATGTTTGATTCGGATGTACATACATTTGATAGCGGTAGTTCTGCGGGATCATACTCCCGATCAGACTCCTTGAATAGTAATGACCAGCAGCGGAATACTCATCAAATTTTGGAAGAAATAGACGAGACTTCATCGGTATCAAGCCCACATTTGCGTTCAGACTCGCTGAATAGTCGTGAGATGGAACGTCAAAGGACAGTAATGGCCAGTAATTTGACAAGAACATCGTCATCAGTGCCATCTTCAGAAGCCGAGAGTTACGATGATACATTCTGTCCAATTAATATATCTCCCGCTCCTCCTGGTCGTTCTAGAGTTGGCAGTAATATTTCTTCATCGACAAACACACAGAGAAGTAGTATGTTTTCGTCAACGAACACTAGAGGAAGTATACGCTTTGCTGATCTTGAGGAACAACCGGACCAATCTCCAATAACTGCCACTCGTCCTCGAGGCGGTAGTGTAGGAAGTGATATCGAGGCGACTGGTAATAATGCAAGTTTACGCAATTATCTAATGGCATCGGTTCGTAGGCAGAGTTACAACTCAAAGAAGATGCTCCAAGCGATATTAGTTTCAGATGAGATTGTTGAAGCTGATCACATAGAAACGACATATCACGAAGACAGTACTGATGGTATACATGGAGATATAGAGATGGGAGAATCTCAGGCATCGATGCAAGCAAGGCTAGTTATGATGGAAGAGTTGCTTGAAGAGAATGAAGAGGAGCAAGAACTTATTCTTGAAAGGTATGAAAAACGAGAAAGGATAATGAAAGGGCTGGTATCAGTATCAGTTGTTGTGATTATTGCATTGGTAGTTGTTATTATTGTCTCGTCTACATAAAAAGAGATGATTAGATGTACTTTAAAATGATGTATAAGCTACATAATGTAAATACGCAAAATTGATAGTTCTGTCATACTCATCGAATCTTGTGTTTCTAATAGGTTTGAGTATATCTTCGCTAGCCACACCTACATTACCTCCAAACCTCTGATATCACTAGATCTGGGATATTTTGCAGCATTATCTCTAAGTCATTTGTATAATACACTACGATTGTGTCAATTGTTTGTATCATCAGCAACATACTCCTATCTCCTTCTTCTCAAACCTTCCCCGTCATCATCACTACTCTCACCCAATCTCATCCCTTCTCCCCCTCTCTTCTCAAACCTCTCCTCGGTCGGTGTTTTAATATGCTTCTTTTCTCTTTCCTTCTTAATCCGTATCTTCTCCTCTTCAGCTGCCTGTATTGATCTTTCTATTGTTAATTGTTGTTGTTTTGCTCTTACTCGTTTCATATCTGGTTGTATACTGCTACTCTATCGGGATTTGTTGCCTCCTCGTATGATTTTTTAGTGCGATAATTGTGTATCATGGGATCAATAACTGTTGCGAATAGGTTTATTAGATAATATAAATGGTATCAGTATACATTATTGGATTACCATCAGAACACAACACAGGGTAAAGTATCAAAAAAATATCTTTATACTCACATTGATCATAACAAAAGTACCCTCCTGCAATCAAAAACACTATCGTCCAAGCATTCCTATGCAGATACTTTAAACCATATTTGATTTGTGATGATATTGTTTCATAGGAGATCATGTTAGGGCCGCTCTTCTACCTCATTCATGAACTGCAGGGTAAGACTTTGTGCATAAAAGGATATCGTACCTCTTTATGGAGTGTGATTTCTTCACAACTCACAACCAACCATCATTATCAATTATTATCAAGAACAATCGATACTTACTGGTGTTACTATATACAGCAGCATGGTAATGAAGAAGGAAAAGAGATCTCGAGAGGAGGAGGATGTTGAAGGCGGTGGCGCTACAAGCGATGATGAAGAAGTAGTATCAAAGAAGAGCAAGAAGGCTAAAAAATCAAAATCTAATAAAAAGAAGAGTCGTCAACTCGATAATGATATTGCAATAGATGATGGCAATGATACTGAAGCTACCAGCAGTAAAGAAGAAAGTAGAGCTGCTAAAAAGGCAGCAAAGAAGGCACTTAAAGAAGAGATGCAATCAAAGATACCAAAAGTTGATGATGATGGCATACCATACAATAAAATACAGATACGTCGAATGATGCGGAGAGTTAAACATGGGTTGGGTGAGTATTGTAGTGGAGTTATTTTGTGTATATATGTGTATATTTATGCAGTTGATGTGTGTGATAGGCATTGTTCATTTGTATCTTGTGCAAATATATGCATTGATGTGCTCACTAACATACCATACATATTTTGCTTTTTCTATTTAATACAGCTCCCATACCAACTCAAGAGGAGGAGAATGAGATACGTGCACGAGCAAAACGAGAACGAATTGAAGAAGATTTGTTATATGCCGAACAGACAAACGATGCAGACGAGGAAGAAGATCAGGAGGTTGATGATGGTAGTGAGATTGAAAATGAACACATTGTTGAAGATATGAATGAAGATAACAATAATGAAGCTACTGCTACCGAATCAGAACAGGAACAACAGGAAGAAGAACCAAAGAAGAAGTATCACAATCCACCATCTAAAAAGACTAAACGTTCCAAACCAGTACCACCCGATTACATATGCATGGCATGTAAGAATAAACCACCACCATCCGTAGACGGCATCGACTCCCTAACATTATTCACTCCACACTGGATATACGACTGTCCATTAAAAACTACAAAGAAGGGATGTAATAAGGTTGCCAAGAAGTTACGAGGATTACATGACCCACCTAGTCGTAAAGTATTTGTTAGTGGACTACCCTTTGATTGTGATGAGGCATCTGTGAAACGTTTCTTTGAAGACGGCATGTCCAATGAAGAAGGTGGTTTTGAATTGATACATTGCAAATTATTAAAGTTTGAAGATTCCAAACGATGCAAGGGTAATGGTTTCTTAACGTTTGATTCAGACGATGCTGCCAAGTTGGCAATCAAATGTATGAATTCAAAAGTGTGGAAGGATATTGAAGAGCCTGGTATTAGTAGTAAGAAGACGAAGAAGGGTAAAGATGTAAAGGTTACAGAGAAGAAGGAGTTAAAGATCAAGGTTGTGCCTGTACTTAATCGGTTTGTGACAAAGAATAAGAAATGGGAGGGTGGTAATAAGGGTATGAAATTTAGAGGTTGAGAGTATTCCGGGGTGTGTTTGTGAGGGAGTACAGTAGGTAACATTGCTAATCAGCAGTGTTTGATTGGTTAATGCAGTAAAACATTGGTGCAAGTTGCAATTTGCCCTTGGGCTCTCTAACCTTTGCCCTTGAAGACACAATTATTAATATGTATGCATTGTCAGTGGCCTTAGCCGATAAGTCTCCGGTCCTCGCTTCGGTATGCATACTTTGGTATACTGGTATATATCCCTTCGATAGAGAGGTGGCATAGTTAATGGTATTATTTTAGTGGGTAGATCGAAGATACTGGCTCACAAAATAATATTGTGCACATCAACAAGAAGGTACACCTTCATTACAACTAACAAATCCACCATACTTATTGTACCTCGAATAAAGAATAGAATATAGTGTCTGGTAGTAAGAAATGGATACTACTGCCGCAGATAATGATGAACAATCACTGGGTAGTGGTGATAAGCCTCAGCAGTCTACAGGAGATATATCAGCAGATGATACGAGTACGAGATTAGTAGAACGATTAGATAGTGGTGAACTTCCTCGAGATGAACATTTCGATGCACAAGTACAAACAGATGTTTCTTCAAAGAAACAGCCCATGGATGATGATGTTCAACCAGTTACTCTTAGTCCGCCAACTCCATTTAATTATGCAGAACATGAGGACGACGATACTATAAAGAGAAGAGCCATGGAAAATGTTGAGCCTGCCACTCTCAGTCCACCTACTCCATTTAATTATACAGAACATGAGGATGATGCTACTATGAAAAGAAGGGCTATGGAAAATGTTGAGCCTGCCAATCTCAGTCCGCCCACTCCTTTCAACTATGCAGAGAATGAAACAGATAATGACGAAGAAGTGAATATGCAGATGGTAAATAGAAAGATTGGGCGTGAGGTACGGACTGTATCCTCTACTGTTGAACAGAATGACAATACTACACAAAGTGCAAATAGAGATGAAGAAGAAGAAGACGATGTTGTACAAACCCGACAGGCAATAACAGAAACAGATGAAACTAATTTCAACGACAGTGCTACACTACCATCTAGAAGTATGGTTATTCAAGCTAGTGTACATCGAGCAATTAGTATGGAACAAAATGTACCAGTATATCAAGAACAAGGTGAATATGCGGCGATTATACCCGAAGCATTCTTAGTTGAGCCACAAGAAGATGAACCAAAAGAAGTGGTTGAGCCAATCATTGTATCTGGCGAAGCGATACCATTATTACCATGGTATAGACAACCACGAACATATATATTCATTGGCTTGTTTGTTGTCGTTGTATTGGGGTTAGGTATCGGCTTGGGGCTAAGACCAGATAAGGTTGTCAATCCAGAGGTTGTCGTTGCCCTACCAACTTTTACCCCGTCAGTTAGTTTACAGCCATCCAGTTCACCATCAGAAGAACCAGAGGTGCCTTCATATGCACCAACAATAAGCAGTGCACCATCTCCTATACCGTCAACTCTATTGAACAGATTATACAATGAACAAAATGTGGCATTGAATGGCACTAATATGGTTATGGTTACACAAACAGATTATTGTGCACCTTTGGATGTTGTGTTTTACTCATTAGAAAACGGTATACTGACACCAGTATCAGCGTTTATAGAGGATAGTTTCGGCCATGATGAACTCACAATATCTATCAATGATACAAAAACTATATTGAACTTCACCAACAAATCCACGCCACCCCCAGAATACGATAGTCCTTATGTCTCTGCACCAACTCCAGTTACCCCATTTCCTAGTGATATCAATATTGGCAACAGAAATATGCAGGCAATCGGCGGGAATATACCTGTAGCACGCCCAGACTCGTCATCAGTGCCCACCAGTGGAGATATCGCATTCGTGGAAGTATTAGGTAATGACACTCCAGCACAGGGACAGACATTAACAGTGAAAAGTGTCACAGCTGCAAGTAATGGGGATTGCTCTATTGGGTTAGACTTATTAGAAGTAGTATACAGTCCTAATGGGGGGTTTACTGGTACTGACACCTGTGATTATGAGGTGTGTGATAACCAGCCTGAATGTGCCACTGCAACAATTACATTTACTGTATCTGGGTCACTTGCCAATAGTGTTGATGGTCTTGATCTACCAGTTTTGCCATTCAATGTAAGTCTGTTCGTTTGATTTGAAGTTATGTTATAAAGAAAAGTAAAAGTACTGACACACTTCCTTTCGGAAAATAGTGTCCACCGGCAGAGGTTGTTGGATGTACTGCACCAGAATCCTCCGACTTTGAAGATGAATGCACCACTATTGGTGAACCATGTGTTACTGGAAAACCGGGAGAGTTCTGTTGTCTTGATGCTTGCCCCAGGAATTACTGCACTGCCAAACAGACACTTCCTGGTTATGATAATTCCTCTAGTCAATTTTTCCCAACAAGCGATTGTTATTTGCAACCGCCTAATGGTAAGATTATTTATGCACGAGATAGCTCTGGTATTTGGGGAAAAGAATTAGATACACGACGTTTTCCAACCCCGTCACCCTCATCTGAAGTCACCGCTGGGAGTTCTGAGACTGTTGGTGGTTCCAACAAAACATTATCACCATCATCATATCCAACGTCGCCTCCAATCGATGTGAGATTGATGAGAAACTTTCACCTCCACTTTAGCTGTATCGATTGTGGTACCTATTTTGTTCATTGTCATCTTGTTTATAGCTATATACTTTTACTTGCGATATAAACGGCTATTATCCAGTAGTAAAGATCAGGCAGAAGCATCAGTTGAGAAAGATCGAATGCTTGCATTAAAATGTCCTGTTTGTTCGGCAGTTACTGATGAGAATTACTTCTTGATACCATGTGGACATTTCGCTTGTGCCAAGTGTAGTGCAGAATACGAGTCCAAGCCTTGTCCGACTTGTCATGGTACCTTAACAGGTCGTCACAGGGTTACATGTAAGACTAGTTTGGCTTAGTTTTACCTATTAGAGCACTGAGTGGAAGAATCTGGCTAGCTGTGAGAGGAGAGGATACCAGGCTAAAAGTGCATGCAGTTTCTAAAATACTGCATAGAAAAATAGGAGCTCTCATTCTTGGTGAACACTATCCTGCACTCATAGTTGCCGTTATCGTGTATGAGAACGAATGAGTTGGCCTAGAGCTGGTGAGATAGAAGTATGAAGGTGCAAAGAAGATACCACCACTGAAGGAAGTTTACTTGAGTGTTAGAACTGAGTAAAGACAAATGGTTATCAAACTATAATACATAATGGCGGATACAAAAAAGAAAGTTTTCGAACGTTTAGATAGTTGTGAGCAGCCTGCAAACAATAATAATGAAGCAGCAGGGATAGTAGATATATCTGATGTTATTGTTGTGAAGAAACAGCAAGGTCGTCTAGAAGAAATTCATGATGATGATGAAAGGCCGTCTACATTAGGTCGGTTGAGTTCACTTCCATTAGAACAAAGCACTGTTGATAACATACCTTCTGCTAATGAAAATACAGATGATGGTGCTGCAGTTGCCAAAGAGTGGAGAAAGTTCTTTGGAGATTCTTCAAGTCATCGCAGAAGTAATAGCGAGTCAATATCAGAGACGGAGAACAACATACTAAACAGTGAAGCGGTAGTCATATGTCAAGAGCAAACTTTAGATGTTGATCAAACTATTGATCAAGAACAACTAGGCAAGTTTGCAGCAATCATACCAGAGGCATTTCTTGTCGAAGAAAGCGAACATGATCAACCAATCGTTATATCAGGTCATGCACAGCCACTCATTCTCATCCCTTGGTGGAAAGAGACAAGGTTGAAAGTTCTCATTGGATTAATTGTGGTAGCAGTACTATCGATTATATTGGGTCTAACACTATCATCATACAACACCAAGACTGTAACTGATGTTCAAGTTGTTATTCAATCTGTAATAGCAAGCGAATCGCCATCAGTTAGTTTACAACCATCATCTTCTCCTTCCAATATTCCTTCGATGGAACCATCATCAAGCAGTTGGCCATCTCCTTCCCCCACTACGCTTCTACAAAAGCTTGAAAACCAACAGGTAGCATCTGATGGAACAAATATGGTTATGATCAATCAAGATCGTGGGGCTATGCTGGTCTTGATTTATACTTTGAATGCAGACGGTAGAATGATACCTATATCATCCTTTTCAGAAGAGGATTATGGTGATGAGTTTACAGTGTCAATCAAAGACAATACAACCATCGTAGATTATCCAAAAGAATGCTATGGTTATGGTGCTCAAATCGTATATAGGCAAGACAGCTCTTCAAATAAGTGGGTTAAAGTACAAGACTTTGAATGCCCAGAGCCTGAAATGGTAGAAGAAGAACATGGCCATGATGAACATGATTACTCTGGACATGACCACTCTGAAGAAGAGCACTCTGACGAAGACGTTGAGGCTATGCGTCCTCCATTGGCAGCAGCTGATTCGTCAAAAAGTAGTTCTGGATCTATATCCAAGGTCAACATCATTGTTTCTACTTGTATAATGACAGTATATTTGATCACGAAGTAGGTAGGAGAAGAGAGAACGATATTAACCCTAAGAAGATAGTATAGTGCATAACTTTATAGGCCTAAACAATTCAATTGGTGTAGCTCAAACTGTATATGAGGCAACTGCACACTATATACTCATTTATCAACTAACTACTTGGGTCCATGAAGAATGGTTCTCCATAAACTTCCATCGAATCAACTATTTGCCTCACGTACAAAACTAGTAATCTAATAACACAAATCAAACCATCTCCTCCTTGACACACCTATCATCTTTATCATAACTACCCTTGCTCTACTTTCTCTCATCATATATCTATGCATCAGGGTTGTTCTTGGCAAAATTCTCCAACCATTCAGGTGTATGACTCTTTGGACGTTCTAATGGTAATCCTAATGCCCTATCCCAATACAACTGACATAATCCACCTACGGCACGTGAAACACCGAACAATACCGTGTAATATTGATACTGGGTAAATCCATAATGCCAGAGTAACACACCCGAATGTGAATCAACATTAGGGAAGGGATTGGCAACCTTGCCATGCTCCGTCAAGATACCAGGCATAACCTGATAGATTGTTTCAACAATTTTGAATAACTCGTCATCTGGCATATGTTTCAATCCAAATTCACGTTGACAAGTGTATCGAGGATCAGTCTTACGAAGGACGGCATGTCCATATCCAGGAATGACCTTCTTGGCATTCAATGTTTCCCATGCAAATTCAGTAATGGTCTCAGCAGTTACAGCCTTACCCTCTTTTTCAAACTTTTGTTGCAATGCCTGAATCCATTTGAGTACCTCCTGATTGGCAAGTCCATGAAGTGGACCAGCCAAAGCATTCAATCCAGCCGAATACGATAAGTATGGATCAGCCAATGTTGATCCTACCAAGTGAGTAGTATGAGCGGATGCATTACCACCCTCATGATCAGTATGAATACACATGTATAAACGCATCAATTCATCGAATGATGGATTATCATATCCCAACATACGACAGAAGTTACCAGAATAATCTAATGAATCATCCTTGTTAACTACACCATCGAAGTAAACATTTCGATAGATTGTTGCGGCAATCTCGGGAATTACGGCAAAGACATTTAGAATATCTTCTAACGCATACTTGTGATACTCATTCTTTGGTACACCATCGGCTGTTTTAGATTAGAAGATAGAATGTGAGATGCAAAAAGTCAAAATGAACATATGTGCAATATTCAAAACAAAACACTATTAAAACTTACCATAAGCCTTGGCAAATGACGAAGCAGTCTGTGCAGCATTCAATCCAATACTAAATTGTGTCATGGGGTGCATATCCTTGGGTAATGAATTGAGAAGTGGCACAACATGTGCGGGCAATTTGGCTGAACGTTTGTGTAATTCAGCAGTTAAAGTATCAACCTGCTCCTTTGTGGGTACTTCAGATGTTAATAGGAGCCAGATTAGTGACTCTAGAAGAGGTTCTCCGTCTCCTGCTTTGCCAGAGAATGTTGGTAGGACCTACAAGATTGGAGAAATAGATATAAGATATGTGAGATATAAAAATGAACATATCATGTGCACCAAATCAGCAAAGAACTTGCAATACGAAATGTTATATATAACATCCATACATCACTCTCTAACTATTTAGATAAGTGTGATACATTGCAACGCCGCCCTAATAAACTGCCTCCACTACCCTATCTATCCAAAAACAGATCGGCCCATCTCCCTCACTCCCATATCTTACCATCACAATATACACACAACAACAACCCTATCCTAATATAATCAATTTATAGTATGGCACAATACATCTTCAATATCCAACCCCAAACATATCAAACATGATGATACATCAAAACATGAACTGTCAGTCTTTCTCTCTATATGTAAAACTTACCTGCTGACATTCAGGAATTGTCAATCCTCTAAATCGGATACCCTCCTCAGGATCTAAGTTGGATGTTTCCCATAACATACATTTTACACCACGTGCACCACCAATTAATTGATCAATAGTTACATTACCAATAACTTTGGATCCGTGTTCTTTCTTGAGTGTTGCCAATTGAAGTTGTTTCGATGGTACCTGTTGTTCAAGTGTTTCTTGTAATGTTGTTACTGATCGGACTGTTGTTGTTGTTGTTGAAAGAGTTGAAGCGCGTGTAACTCCAGAACGAAGGAGTGATTTAGTTGCTTGTGCTAGTGAGTTCATGATTGATAATATCAAAGTTGATGGCTATTTGCCCAGGTTATTTGCCGCCGCTAGAATTTGTGAGGTTGGAAATAAATGATCTCAAAAATGGATCTTTGCCGGCGGTATCCTTGTCGACGCTCTTATTTCCTGAAATTATGAAGGCTCGGGAAACTTCTCCGATCGTCCTCTGCAGGTCATAAGTAAGAGTGAGACTTAAGCTCTTCTACCATACATAACCTATCACCATTAATTCTACCTTAGCTTTAGTAACAATGAATATTTGAAGTCATAGGCCTTGACATACCTTATTCATATCTCCTTATACGTATCTTTCACGCCAAACTAGTCTTACATGTAACCTTGTGACGACCTACTAATGTACCATGACAAGTCGGACAAGGCTTGGACTCGTATTCTGCACTACACTTGGCACAAGCAAAATGTCCACATGGTATCAAGAAGTAGTTCTCATCAGTAACTGCCGAGCAAACAGGACATTTTAATGCAAGCATTCGTTCCGTTTCATGTGATGATATGTCTTCTGCCTGATCTTTACTAGACCGTTTATGCCGTAAGTATATGTAGATGGCCATTGGCAAGACACAAAAGAGGAGTGGAATGAGAACTGATATGACAATGATCCAGGGAGAAGTTGATGAATCACTATCGGGCTCTCCAATAACGGGTGATATTTCAGGAGCTCCCCATCCTTCGTCTTTGTCTTCGCCATAAGCTCCACCAAATCTTGAAGGGGCAGGTGGACAACGAGTATCATTTTCTAGAGTCCATGTGCTATTTAAACTGTCACCGTCTCGTGTAAACAGCATATACTCATCTTCTACATCGCAATCGTCAGTGGTATCATCGAATTGCACATAATCGTCATCCGAGCCAGTAAAATTTAAGATAGTTGTGGTATCATTAATTGATATAGTAAACTCATTATTGTTCCAATAATCCTCTTCCGAAAAGGCAGATATGGGTATCATTGTATTGTCTTGCAGTGAATAGAAGACAATATTAAGATAAGCATTTTGAGTAACCATGACCATATTAGTTCCGTTCAGAGCCACATTCTGTTCATTATATAATCTATTTAATAGTGTAGTTGGCACTGGAGATGGTGCACTACTTATTGTTGGTACATAGGATGGTACTCCCGATGGAGATATGGATGGTTGTAAACTAACCGATGGTTCCGAAGTTCTATCAACTATGTTTGGTTCTTTTAATCCCAAGCCGATACCTAACCCCAACACAACTATGACAAACAAACCAATGAATATATATGTTCGTGGTTGTTTATACCATGGTAATATTAGTTCAGCTTCCCCTGAAACAATGATTGGTTCAACAACTTCTTTTGATTCTTCTTCTGGTTCGACTAAGAATGCTTCAGGTATAATTGCCGCATATTCACCTTGCTCTTGATATACTGGAACATTTTGTTCAAGACTTACAGCTCGATGTACACTTGCTTGAATAAAGGATATTGTAGCACTGTCGTCGTCTGTTTTATCAGTATCTCTTCGTATTGCAACTGTCGGGGTTTGTGGCATATCTTCTTCTTCATTTACTCTGTTTGTATGAGGTATAGTGCTATCATCGGCTGTAGGCACTGATTGCTCTAATACTTCTCGACCAATCTTTCTATTTACCATTTGTATATCTATTTGTTCATTATCTTTGTCATCTTCATGTTCTACATAGTTGTATGGAGTAGGCGGACTGAGAGTATTAGTTGGTTGATTGATATCATCTAGAATTTTCTTCTTTGAGATGTCATCTGATTGTGCTTGTGCTACTAAGAAATCATCTCTTGGTGTTTCACCACTATCAAATCGTTCTAGTAATATCTTCTTCTTCTCATCTGCAATATCTCCTTCTATGTATGCATGGTGTTGAGGCTTATCACCACTATCTAATCTCTCAACCAAATCAGATTGCTGTATCCTTCCCAACTCAACATCTTCGGTATCAGCGGCCGCAGCAGATACAATTCCTCCTTTACTATCAGACATATTATATCAATGATTTATGTAGTGATACAGCTAATATTATTGAGCTGACATTAAGCATAGAAGCAAAGCATAAATATTGACAAGATCGCATTGTCTCTTGTTTGCAAAAGATATGGTATCCTTTTTAACTCTCCCCCTATCATTCCTTTTTTAGCACGATGATGACTCATACATACTAATCGCCGCCACATTTGGCACACTCATAATAACACAGCAACTAACGCCTCACAACGATCAATATGAAGCTTTCAACCTTATTACCAATCTTCCTGACGCCATCGGTTTCGACGGCCTTCTCCCATTCTTCCCCCATCACATCCCCTCGTCATCACAATAATTTGTCATCGACATCATTGTCAGCAGGAATATTTGACTCTATCTTTGGTCCTAAGGAAGCACAAGCATCACATATTCTACTGAAGGGTAATAATGCTAATCAACAATGTGAAAAGCTAAAGGATGATATATATAAAACAGCAATGAAGAAGGGTAGTGTAGAAGGAGGTATTAAACCAGAGGCATTAATGACTGCTTTCTCTCAAGTAGCATCTCGTAGGTCTACATGTCCTAGTAAGAGTAATGGTGGATCATTGGGAGCATTTACACGAGGAGAGATGGTACCAGAGTTCGATGCAGTTGCCTTTGGCAAAGACATTGGAGTGATCCATGGTGTCCCTAATCGGAAGTATAATCTTGAGCACATTATAACATAAACAAATGCAACTTATTCCCCATGAAGGTGAGCCAACTCCCACTGCTCTTTCCATGATTTCTCTTCGGCAATGGCCTCCTCATCTCCTTCTTCGGTCCCCTCCTCATCCTCCTTCCATGAACACCCCCGCAAATCCCCGTGGTTCTCATCCCCAATACCTAACTCTAAACAAAGAGTATATGTATCCTCGGCACCCTTGATCCAATGCCTATAGTTTCGGGCCTCATTTGATCCTGCTGCCTCCTCATCCATACTTATGATCGATCCGTGTGGTGCATCAAACATTACCCTATTGGAAGAGTCCTGACATTCAAATCCCATTATCTTTTTCTTCTCTCCTTTACTATCCATTATTGTCGTAATAACCCGTACAATAGATCCTCTTCCAAAGTTATCAAAGTGTATTGCAAAATCGCCCGCATCCCCATCTCCTTTATTCTCATCCTTAGACAAAGCCTTACAGAACCAACATTTTGTAATGACTACCTTTTGCTTACCTTTCAACTTTCCTTGCTTCCTCCATAACTTTTCATGTTCTTGCCTGATCGCTTCAATGAGGGTATTGTACCTCTCTCTTTTTTGTAGATAATATAATGTACGATGATGTAGTTGCCCACTCGCTGCCGAACTACTTCTTCCGTCACCTTTCAGTTTATCATAGCGCTCGGTCAAGATCTTCTTTTTTACCACTGCATCTATATCCTCCTGTACTTCTTCCCGTGTGCCAAGAATATCTCCATCTTCCCCTTTCGTATGCCACATATTCAAATGTCGTGGATGCAAAAGGTTGTGAAGAACTCTTCCTGCATTTCCATTTCCTTCTTTATCGCCCCAATACCAATTGCCTTCACCTTCATATTCACGCACATTCGATAGGTATTGTTTCTCTAAATCATTCAAAGGTTCTAAAGATTTAATATCATCATCAATGTCATCATCACTCTCCTCCTCTTCACCACTCTCTTCTTCTTCCTCCTCCATATCCCGCTTGCCTTTTCTCTTAGAGTTGCCTATCATATCTCATATCACCTCCTCTCTAGATAGTAGGGAACAATGGATGGTTTGCAAAGAGTAGGGGGGGAAGTATGTAAGGCAAGGTGGATCTCTCAGGATACCTGACTACTAGGTGGTATCCCAAGGACCCCTTCTTTGCCCCTTTGGCGTCTCAAATCTTTCCCAGGCCGATGCTTTGGGCTCCCTTTGGGCCCGCAAGTTGAGGACAGACGAGGGATGGCATCTCAAAATCATCTCAATTTTTTATTTTTTCATATCTCTCCGATGAGGAGAAATGATTTGATAGGGTGTTAATCCATTCAACATCAATCATGTAGTACCTACTCTCTTATGATGCATTGGCATCATCTAAGCCGCATGGTCGGTTTAGACCGGCTGCATGGTACAATATATGCTGGTGCAGCTCGGCTTGACTTTTTTTACTCTACTCTACATAGCGACTCATCATACAGGAGTAAAAGTGAAAATTATGAGTAGTGACACTCACACTTTATTCTATGTTTGGGTACTTCACCAATATCATTATTAAACAAACAAACCCTAGTCCTTCTATCAACCTCCGCCGCAACAATAATATATATCGCCGTAAACCATGTCGTGGGAAATAGAAGCAACAGAACATCGTACAAACTCGCCGTTGCTGATTTCAGAAAGGAGTGTTAGTGCACCCACATCCAAAAAGAGATATAGTGATAGTTCAGTAGCTGGTGTTAGTAGGAGGAAATTAAATGAAGCTGGTGCATTTGAGGATAGTGACATTGAGAATTTAGTTAATGAAACCCCAACAAAAGGTAAATATAATTGTGTATTGTATTGTGTACTTTGTATTGTATTGTTACTTTAATTTCATAAATTATACCCAACAACTCTCACACATTTATTAATGTTTCATTAAAGGTAAATCACCTCAAACAAACAATACATCCCGCACCCCACTAGGTAGTAAAGTGGATGATACTCCCCCCAAGAAAACTACAACCCCAACAAAATTGGATTTTGCTGAGGAGTTAAATAATGAGGATTGTGAGAAAGTAGCCGCCGCAGCTGAAAAGGAAATATCTCAGAATGTTATTGTTGGAGGTGTTGCCGCAACTGCTGTTGTTGCTAGTGGTGGTGGTGTTAATTTGTTTGGTAAGTGGTTATGTGTTTGTTTTAATACATTTATATAATCATTTATCATACCAATCCCACATATCACATTATTTGTTTATATCACCAACAAACAGGCAAAGATAAAGAAGGGTTTGATGATTCTTTTAGCAGTAAACAAGATGAATTCAGAGGTGTTGATGATACAATAGCAGCTGCATCAGAAGGGGGTGCCGCTGCCGCCTCTGTTGTTGTTGATAAATCCCCAAGTGATGGTGGGGTAGTTACCAACCAAGAAGCGGAGGCATTAGTTGCTCAGGCTCTATTATCAATGGCTAATGAGGCGTTTGTATCCAGGGCCTCTGATGCTAATCCCAAGGAGTCTCCCAGTGATATTGGTGGGGAATTATTAGAGAGGGTGGCTGTTGCTGTCAATCCCTCAAGTGAGGCAGCAAAAGTTTCTGTTGGTAAGTGAATGATTTAGTGTGTATACAAATATGTATACTTTTATACAATATGCCAAATCTCATGTACGCTCCTTCTACTTGATTGCTCCACCAGTATCAAAAATACCTCGCCTTGGAAAGTCCCGGTGTGCACCTAAGAATGATGGAGATAAGATTCTCAATATAACTCCAACAATCATTGCTGATTATTCAGAGATTGAACCCCAGTGGAGGCATCTCACAACGGTTGGTAAGTCAGATAATGCGGTACAATCTAAATTGGGTTATGCATCACAGTTTAATTTCAAGGGCGATACACCTCAAGAGAGGAAACTCAAGCGAATGATATATCAATTGAAGAAGGAAGATGAAGATATGAAGAATTTCCTTGAGAAGGGGCACATCAAACCACTTGATATCTTATCTAAACACAAGACTGTCCATTGTGGTCACTGTAACGGAAGTTTTGTCGTATCTCTTTCCGATGGCCACTATGATTATAAGGCAATGAGGTCTCACATTTTAGGGCGTCTTCATAGACTTGGAAGAGTTCCTAGTATACCAATTGGAGGTTGCATTGCAGGAAAGGCTGGTTTAAGAAAACCCGACAAGAATGTTCTCATATTTGAGCTTTGGCGTTCATTGAATCTCGACCGAACAACCATTCCATGTACTGGCACATTCGACTGTGGTGCACATGGACATCCTGAACTTGGCAAAGTTACCGTCGATTCTATCAGGAGTTTTGTTATCATAGCAACAGGTAACAAAAAAAATGGCGGCGCTAAGAAGGTGGTAACGGGTCAAATAGCAGAAGACCTCAAGCCTTTGGTACAAGGTATGAATTACTGTCCAGAAGAGTGGAAGACTCCACTCTCCGACGATGAGCTAAGGTTCAACCGCACTAAGAGACAGGAGTACATTCGAAAGTGGGATGCCTTGGAAAATCCCACTCAATTGAAAGAAGCCTGTGAAGATTTGAAGAGCGATGGAGAAAAGGTTGGAGTTAGCAAGACGAACGAAGCTGAAATGCGGAGGCGTCTAATGAGGTGGCTTAACAAGAAGTACCCCGAGCCAAATGATGATTGAAGATAGAAGCAGATTGTGATACCTATTTGTATGTACGGGAGAACAAGACGAGATGATAGACGATGATATTACACTAGACTATAGAATTGAAAACTATAGAAGGGAATTGTAGAGCTCAGTATTAATACATATCCATTAACCAATTAGAATCAAAAGACAAAGTTTACACGCAAGAAAGTCCGCATTGGCGTTAGTATTGTTATCTAATGATTTCGTGTGTTCAATATGATGTCTTGGTGATCTGATTGCTTCATTTGTCCTTCATGTATCTTTATTTGATTGCCTTTGCAAACAAATGCACTAACATATGTTACAATCATCTCTCTTTCATCTTCATAAACCGCTAAACTCGCATCGTCAAGTTGAGACGCAATTTGGAAGTCATCTAATTCTAGTAACGGGAAGGAAATAAATATATTCATTAACCAATATATAGAATCCAAAAGAAACACATACTAAAGACTATCATCTTTCTTTTTGTTTTATGCTTTATCTTATATTGATAGAGGACTGATGTGATTAATCAAAATACTAGGAATGATTGGGATTTCTCATTTGAGATATATTCTCATTTGAGATATAAACTAAAACTATACTTTCTCAAACCATTACATCACCAACAAATCGTTCCCACAATTCCTATTTGTTTAAGTACACATAGCTCGTTTATCTTCTTTCCAATTTATAACTCCAATCCATATCTTCCTTTTGTGTAATTTTGTTACTCTTAGTTTTTTACATACTACCCTGTCTCTTTTCTAAACTATCTTGTACTGCCTTCCTAACATCTAAAAATCTATCTTGACAATTGGCCAAACTTTATAATATTGTTGTTGTTTTGGATGATTTATATTGATATTATTTGTATTGCGTAATGAGTTGTGTATTGCAGTGGGTATAAATTATGGACACACATAATATGATTGATCAGTTAGATACATACACGGCGGCGACTTACATAAACATACAAAATATTTAATATATAAAATTATACACACTTACCAACTCTGTTCTTTCTTATCTAATTTATCACCACTGGTGCCTGCACATTTATCAAAACAGCTCAATGTCATCGATTCTATCATTGTTGACATGATTTGTTGGTTTGCCTGTTGTTGAGCCTGAGCCATTACGGCCTGCTTTTGTTCTGGTGTTAGATTTTGTAATGCTGATGCGTCCATGGTATATGATGTTGTTTGTTTTAGTGTAATGCCGTGTGATAGAGGGCGGCAATATGGCATTTGCGAGTTGAGTTTAGCGTTTTGGGGATTAAGTGCAAAATAATCCAAATATAGGCCATTTTTAAGTGCACTTAAGTGCTTGGTACATTTCTACGTAGACCCCTACGTGAGTACCGCTTGTGTCACATCACCTAGTAAGCTACATACAAACTGAGTACCACTTAGTACCGCTTATGTCACATGTGACTATGGAGACCAGCCCTCTCTTGAGATAAGTTGGGGGTCAGACCACATTTCAAAATTGGTGTCTTTTTATTGCATTTTTGGATAGCTCTTGATTAGTAGATGTATTTAGATCATTTCATGATTGCATAATTCTCAATATCGGCCGATATATGGCCGATTTAGATAAAAGTCAACTCAACATCACTTAAATCACTTAAGTTTATTCCCATAAAGGCCCAAACTGCCACTTAAATGCACTTAAGTGAAGTCCAATATGGCACTTTTTAAGTGCACTTAATCCCCAAAACGCTAGTTGAGTTGTGGTGAAGGGGAGAGTGAGTAAAAGTCTATAATGGCGATATACCAGTAAGATATGTTTGACCTTATTGATTTGCCATCCAATCAATAACTAACACTCAACACCTCTATTACAGTATGATAGACCTTCCAATGATTGTATCTATCAGTCGGCGATATCTGGTATCATCGAGCTCAAAATCGATATCATATGTGCAAAAAGTATCATCAGACAAAAGTAGATGTGTTGCATTGCAAACTTGTGAGTATGTGTCGTATGTATATTTATGGTATAATATATAAAGAGTATGCTCACATGATATGCATCTATTTCTCAGCTTTATTTCATAGTAAGAGTTGCAATAATGCACAGTCACCAACTAACATTATAGTATCACCATTTCAGCGGTATTATACATCACCCACCGTTTCAATTAGAAGTAACAACTTTTCAAAACGATTACTGTCGTCAACCAAACAATCACCTTCATCTCAAACTAAACCTAAAAGCAATGCATCAACAAAATACTTTACAACTAAGACTGTACAAGATAATCCACCAACATCAATAGAAAATGAACTATCCCAACTACGCTCTGAGATTGCAACCCTAAGTTATCTAATAAAACAAACAGCCTCGCATCAGGTTGAAACACAGACATTAGCTCGTCGAGCCGAAGCCCGTGCACACATCATCGAAGACAAACTAATTGATATACAGAGTCATGTAATCAAGATACCAGCCAATTTAGAAAAACTAGTATCTTCAAGTCGAGAGATATTTAAACAATACAGCCCGTCATATGTTAGTGAAGCTATCAAACGTGTAAATGAGTCTAGTGCATCATTCTTAACAAACAAGTATACATTATGGGGGATCGCTGTGGGTATGTTAGCAGTTTATCAATATAAGACAATAATGTATCAAAGAACATCCGAAGAAGTAGCAAACGTGGCAGCATTGACATTGCAACAAGACTCATTACGAAAGACAATACAAGAAACATTGACAACTGTGGCAAATTCTCCTGAGACATTAAATGCTTTGTCACTTTTATTTCAAAAGTTAATAACAGAGAAACATACTGAAGAACACTTGATCAATTTAATAGTTAGGGCTTTAAACTCCGAGGGTGTTAGAGATGCGGCAATCTATCTATTGGACGTAGCATTCCAAAATGAACAGCTACAAGTTAGAGCTGGAGAATTCTTAAAGGTTGCTGCAAATGCTACACTTCTTGATGAGAATGTACAACAGAATGCAGGTATCGGAATACAGCATGCCTTAAAAAATGCAGTCGTTCCTTGGTGGGTGAAGAAGTTACATGTCAATAACGATAGTAAAGATGTTGATCGTGGTAAAGATGAGGAAAATTATCATGACGGCAAAGAGGATGAAGAGAATAGAGTTGATACAAATGCAGTTGATGATATATCTACAGAGGATAATAGCTTGGCAATAGATTAGCAGTAACTGGATAAAAGTTACCTCTGATTTAGAACATACCTATGTATATACTACAGGTAGACAAAGGATATGATTTATGTATGTTGTTTTGCAATAGTTTTGGCCTGGCTTTGGGTATCTTTTGTCGGTATCCTAGACAATAGAGCACTCCCCACTAGAGCACAACTATCAATCATCAAACCTACACTCTCACTGCCGCCTACTATTTCTATTGCTGACTTCATGATAAAAGAGAGAGGAGCTCAGGCGATGAGGCAGATATCAAATAAAGTAAGGTAAGGAATAAAAGTATCCGTTTAGTCGCCACTTTTCATATGATGTGTCGGCATAGCCTCCAAGAAGATGGCAGCGACGGTGATGGGTAGAAAAGGGGGTGTTAGTATTATTAATTCTCCTGATTATCATAGGCGGGTGACCGTAAAGAAGCAAGGATTTCAAACATGGAAGAAAACAATCCTCATCATTTGTGTCATCATCTACTTAACTTATGTTGCATCATATTATCAATCACATCATATTACAATAAGTACCGATTATGATTATCATGATATTCCGCCAATATTAGGAGATGAATCATCTACTCAACAACCCAATAACATATTAACAATTGTAGGAATGTCATACCGAGATAATACTACATCAGATATGGCAATAAATTTTCTAGTTGAAGCAGCATGTAACTATGGTATACCATCTTATATACTATTGTCTGAACGTGATGGTGAACTATCATTGGATAAAAAGATTACAGCTTTGGCACATCATTATGGACAGTCTTTAGATAATATTGTTGACTACCCAAAATGTATGAAGTTGATCAATGTTAGTTTATCACCTGGTGACGAGGAGATATATAAAATAACACAGCAATCATATACCAATAACAAAAGTTTGTTGATAGAAACCAAGCAACAGCTCATTAATAATCCACTTGATAAGAACAATCGAATAGCAAGGATAAAACGATCAAGAGAATATCAAAGACAGCAAATGTATAATATATTGAAATCATCTCATATTAATAACGACGATGCAGATTGGAAAAGAAACTCTGCAATTGTAGTACTAGATCTTGACCTATTGGCTTATCCGTCACCATCTGATTTGATTGAGACAGCACGGAAATACATAGTAACTCCGTCATCATCATCATATCAAGCAATATGTGCAAACGGATTAATGACAGTTTTTTCAAAATCAAAACAAAGATGGGTTTCTCGATATTATGACACCTATTCAACTATATTATTGCCGAATGCTTGGTTACATCGAGATCGTATATCGTCAATCAAAAGAGAAACTACTCTAGACAATAATGAGCATGATATAAATGAGAAGTTGTCGAGTATGGATCAGATGGAAGCAGTTCAATACTTTATAGAACAAGGAAGGACACGAGATGATTCAACAACATATCATTACAAACCAGTACCAGTACGATCATGTTTTAATGGATTAACGATATACCGCACGGATGTATATCTAAATAGTGAGGAATGTAGATATGATAGTTATAACAAGGCAGATGAAGTGTATGCAAGTAATCATTATAATCATGCTTGTGAGCATGTAGTGTTGCATGAATGTTTGAGACGACAGATGATGAAGAGTAGCAGTAATGAGGAGTTTAGTATTGCAGTATTGCCGAATATGAAAACGTTGTGGCATGGTATATGACAATGCAGTATGATGATTATATAATATTTCAAGACCAGATAAAAAGAGGATTTACTATACATTATCATCTCACTACTACATCATCAAATAATCTTAGTTAGATCCATCTTTGGCTACTGGAACATAACGGTTAAGATAATCAATCAAACGAAGATCATTCTTGAGATCACTTGGACGGAAGGAATTCTCTCCACAACCTGGGCACTTGACCCATTCTTCACCGTCGGCTACCTTGACTTTGGGCTGCTTCAATACACAACCACGGCAGTAGACACTTGTACAGTTACATGAGCCTAAGACAGGCAAGAGATTCTTGACTTGTTCGTCGATAGTGCTTGTGTCAGTGGAGAAGTTTTCCATGCAAATAGAGCATTCGATATCTCTCCGACCCAACACAAGTACACCAACTGCTGTTTCGCCACCGACACGAAGACGTTTGGAGGGATTGCCGTCAATCAAGTCAATGCTTTCAAGAGTGACAAATCGTTTACTTAATGTAAGAGTGCCCTCATCATAGATTTGCTTGTACTTGTTACCACTTGCATCGGTCAATACAAAATAATCACGTTTCTTATTATCCTTCCAGTTTCCTTCGGACACATTACCTTTCAAATCGGTCATCTTGCCCTTACCGTGTAGCAAACCATTCTTAAAGTTGCCTTCGTATTTCTTTCCGTCGGTAAATTTATAAATTCCATTACCATTCCTCTTTCCCTTCTTAAATTCTCCGTCATACATGGTTCCCTTGGGCCATTTTTCTTTTCCCTTGACTTTCTCGCCATTCTCATAGTGCCCTTCATAAGTGTACCCGCTAGTACCAATGAACTTGCCTTGACCATCTCTCTTACCGTCCTTCCAATCACCATCATATTCATCTCCATTGTCATACTTCATTTTGCCTTTACCATGCTTCTCTCCATCTTTCCAGTCACCATTATACTCACCTCCGCCACTATACTTCATTGTGCCATAACCATGTGCCCCCCAGCCGTCCTTCGATTCGCCGTTGTAGCTGCCTAACTTACTGTTGTTTGCCATGATGTAGATATATAAAAATATGAGAATATACACAAATGTCAAATGACGTAACTTGAAGATCCCTAAGTAGAAAGATTTGCAACGTTCATTCGCCAAAATGTATACTGTCTACATAGGAACTAGTAATAAATATCGTCTTACATATTTTAGCGAGTATTTGGAGCATAAAAAGAGCTTATCAATTTCAACATTTTGCTCTTTTTTACAAAAAATGTTCACTCTGCTAAAAAGCTTAAAAAATACAAGATTCCAGTAATTTTGACTTTCTCGTTGCCAAGTCTAAAGTGGTAGCCTGGATATAAACTAATATTAAGAGGAGTCATAAATGTAACTTTATGTACAATATGATAATGATACCATAGGTCGTCCTCGTAGACCAAAACAGTAATATCACCATATGCCACTTATTTCACTCTTTTCACTCTTTATACTTGCACCAACTTGGTTACTTATCCTGCTCTTCCCACTTGATCGTTCACTCTTGTCTACTTTTCTCCTACTCTTGCTTTTCCTATGATGCTTTCTTCTCCTACTACTGTCACTTCCTTTACTTTTACCACTCCGGTCACTCTCATCTATAAGTTTGCTACTTGATTTTGATTTCTTGTGTTTCCTTCTTCTTGATCTGTGATTGCTCTCACCACTCCGTTCACTATCGTCAATCATAGCCCCATCTTTTCGGGACTTCTTCTTCTTCTTCTTCCTTTCACTACTGGTCCTTTCTAAAACTGGAGTTTCATCAGTAAACTTGGTATCAATGGTAGTATCATCTTCATCATAAGTAATCAATGATACAGATTCCAAACTAGTGCTAGTATTCAAATCTAAGCAGCCCTTCATCTTATACGTAACCATCATCATTGTTCGAATCATACTCTTGTCTAACTTTGTACATCCTGCAAAGGTATGTTGATTGATTATAGATCTTTGTTGCGTACCTAATTCGACTTTAGTTAGTTGTATACAATCTCGGAATGCCCATTTGCCAACCTCGATTGACGAGGGTAGCTTTATTTGTTCTAATGCTTTACATCCCCCAAACGAGCATCGACCAACCTTTTGTAAGCCTTCATTGAATGTAACTTCTTTTAACTTTGTACAGTTGCGGAATGCATCTTCACCTATATCAGTTAGAGATGACGGAAAGGATATCGACTCTAGTGATACACATCCACCGAAGCTGCACCGTCCTAACTTTTCTATTCCCTCACTAAATGCAATCTCTTTCAAACAATCACAATCAGTAAATAATTCATCGTATATTACACTCAATGTCGGTGGAATGAATATACTTGCTAATGAAGTACAACCACTGAACGCTCGTTGACCTATCGATAATGAACCGTCATATGCTCTTTTACCAAAATGTAACTTTTTAGAGTATTTGAATGTAACCTCTTTTAATGATGTGCAATGACTAAATGCATCACTCCCGATAGATGTAACCGTACTTGGTATTCTTATACATTCCAATGAAGTACAATTTGCAAATGCTTTATTTCCGATACTAACTAATCCTTCATTTAGTATTACTGATTGTAAGTTGGTACATTCGAAGAATGTATTGTCGGGTAGTGATGTTATTGATCGATGGAGTTTGATACTTGTTACATCTTTCGGTATCTTTCCTTTTCCTGTGTATTCGTATACGTCTTCATTCGTATTGTTGTTGGTAGTTGTATGAACAAGGGGGTCGTCGTCGTCTCGGTTCGATATAGACATACAAGCCGTGCGATCTGACTGATCAAATAATATGTTTGGTGCTTTATTCTTTGTATTTGTTGTTTTGCTGCCGTCGCCGATAGGTTGTGATGACAAGCTGCTATTTTTTGCATACTCAGTTGCAAATATATCAGCAGGCGATATACCAGTTATGCTCTCATTTGATGTATTGTCAACTACTTTGAGAGTTGCAATATTTGATGTGCAAATACCCATGTTGATTTGATATTGATATTTCTCTCAGTTTATTATTTCAAAGTTGCCTATGTTTGGCCATATCTTGAATCTCTATAAACTTTGGCTTAGATTAATACGATTAAGTTCATTACTCGAATGCAAAAACAATTAGATAAGGCATAACTCACTAATGACCAAAGGTCTTTTTATTCGCCATAAACTGGTCTATATTTGCGAATGTATCCTTCTCCAAAACTGCTCAGGGAGTTAAGACATATGGACGAGTACAGCCTTTGTTGTAATCATCATACCTTCAAATAATATGTTGCATACTTGAGTAGGGGAAAGAAAGAATATGATAAGGAAAGGATACCCCAGGTAACTGTAACCGGTATCATCTTTTTTAGTACAGGAGGCCAAGTAAGGGTACTTGATAGTGAGACAAACTATCTCTATCTTATGTAAGGTGTACAGACAAAACTCAAAAGCAACATTACACACTAGCCACTGCCTTTTCTGCATTTTCCAACGCTTCTTTCAAACTGACAGTTAATAAAGGACTGTTTGGTGTTCGGTATATCATGGAGAATATTAGTGTTAGAAAAGATATGATACCAATATCCATACATAATACATAAAACAAACTTACTCTGATTTCAAACTCTCTGCTGCTTTTGCTGCGGCATCACCAAGCGGCCCATCCCCTACTACCTTCCGTGTCATCCCACAAGCTGTCTCGACCAATACATCAATATCTAGTCCAGACTTGGCTTCAGCCTCGGCCAATTTTCGTGTAAATTTCAGAACCTCGTTTCCACTAACACGTGCAACTCTTGGTGATCTACAAACTGCTGAGCAGAGAGATAGCATAGCTTTCTTTTGATTCATAAACACAATCTTTTGAGCCTTTGGACTTATGACCGCAAGAACAGGAACGGATGTAACAACCCCAAGATACAGATGGACTATTCCACCAATCTTTTTGTCTTTGTTTGGATCGCCTGCAAATATCTCGTCCAAGCAGGTCGGAGCTGCCCAAAGGATGCGCCCAAAAGTTTCAAAAAGAGCTTCTAACACGGGTGCAGATTTACGGCGGTTACTGGAAAGATTGGCTATGAGTTTGGATACAGCCGGGGAGACGATTCCAAGAGATATATCCGGATAAAGTTGCATGATTCCATAACCAAATGTGAGAGCGGCAATCGCATTCTTTACTGTCGTCGTTCCTCTATCCCCGCCTGTTGATCTATCACTGTTCTCCATCGCATCATCTTCCTGTTCCGAGTAGATGAAACTTGTCAAGTTAATAAGTAGCTGACGTAAAGTATCAGCATGAGGCTCAAGAACTTGTTGACCAAGGAGAAGAGCATTGTATTGAAGCACTTTCAACGATAAATAGGGCTCGAGACCTGCTCTTAAAATATCAGCCAAACGAGGAAGCATGCTTGTAAGTGAAGGCCCCATCGTTGCTACTCTTGATGAAACTAAAACAACAAGCCAGAGGCTTAAGCCGTCTTCCAACAAGTTATCAGCCCTGTTGGGGACAGATATATCAGTACAGTAATCGAGCAGTGGGAAGAGAACCTTTTGAACATGGAGATTCTCGATAGTAGAGAAACCCATCTTCATTATGAGATGCTTGAGGACAGAAACGAGACATGAATGGATAGTAACACTATCTTGAGCTCGTTCCCACAAAGCTGGAAGCTGCTCAGCAATAGCTTGTAGAACTGGCTCAAGATGTAATCCATTAGCTTCCACAATTGCGGATATGCACATTAATGTAACCCTGAGACACTCGTCCACTTCCGCCCGATTAGCCAAAGCAAATGCATTGCCTAAAGCAAATACAGAATGAGATCTTACTTCAACAAGCTCAGCACTCTCAGTTTCACCCTTGATATGGAGAAGTGCCAACTGGTTGATGCATCTTGCGGCACAAAAGGCAGTAACTAAATCCTTGGCGGCAATGAGTCGAGCAATAGTATTGAAGGCTATTCCATATTCTTCAGTCTTCAGGGATGTAGAATAGGCTTGAACAACTTGTACTGCTCGTGCTTGCATTGCCTTCATTGCAACAGGAGAGCTCTCGTCTAGGTCTGTTTGCAATATAGGGAGTAACTCGGCTTGATACCAGTCCGAAAAGTTGAGACGCCTTTCTCCTCTACCAACCATTGCAGTATGACACAGTTCTAGACTTCTATAACATGCCTCCCGATTCAGCATGCCGTTGGTATCTTCCCCTCCCTGTTGGAGGACTTGTTGTGTCAAATTCAATAAAGTCTTGGCTACACGATCTGTCTCTCGATTCATTAGTGTCAATAACAACGCCCCACCACAGTGACGGGGACTATCAGCTTCCAACAAACTTTTCTCCGACAAGTCTGTTTCATAGCGACCTTCGGGATCATTTGCCCATTCTTCAATCTCTTCTTGATTTAGCCTTAAAAACTTGCCAACTAGTGCCTCACATAATCGTTCAATCGTACCCTCGGCTAATAACGACGTGACAGTGGCTTGTGCCTCGACAACTCCTGGGTCATCATTGGGATTGTTGCCACTGTCTCCTCCACCACCACCACCTTTGCCACTTAGTAAGGCTAATACCGCATTGTTTTTACCCGATAAGAGCGAATCCTTCTTCTTTTCGTCATACATTGAACATGATAACACAATTCTAGTCAATCCTGTCATATCCATCAACCTTTTAACAGGCATATTTTGAAGTACAGTTGTATCTAATTCCAAGATTGGGCCAACGACAGTTTGCAATATACTTGATACATTACTTGCAAACAATTGTGGCATGGTACGAATGGCACATATACAACAAAGTATTGTTGCACGATATATCTTGTCCATTTTGATTGTATATTCTTGTTGAATATTGGGTATGTTCGATAGGATTTGTGGAATGTTGGGAGTCTCGATTGGGTATGCCTTGACTGCACTTGCAATCTGAGTTAAGCTTGAGAGTAACTGACGTACTGCTGGTGTACGTGGATCGGTAGTAACATTATCAATCTCAACCATTGGTAGTAACTCCATCATCGATTTGATAAATCCCACTGCTAATGTTGATTCAGCTTGCCATCTTTCGTTTATCATTTCTTGTGTACTTTTAGCACAAGCCTCACCACTGACAGCATTATGTGCATGCTGAACAATACCTTGCGCAACAGTTTCAAAAATGGCTGATGTCTTGGCATGCATCTCCTTTCTCTCGATGACAGCTGCACCAATCAAATTTCCCAAATTACCCATTAATAACATGCCACGACCACCTTTCTTACTACCCTTTTTCGGTATAATAAGCTTGCGTTGACGTATAGATTGTAAGCACATTCGTAATGTTTTAATACTACGAATACGCTGTTCATTAGTAGAAGAAGGGCTAGTAATTGCTTGTGCTAATATCTCAAGCATGTTTGGCCAATGTTTTGGAAAATCATAGATGGCAATGTTGGCCATTGATAATTGTAAATGCAATACTATAGTTGAATTGCGTTGTGTTAGTATTAGTCTTGGCAATATTTCACGTATATAATTTCTTTCAGCTTGTAATCTTTGTAATATTTCGGGTGAAGTACTTGATAATACTGACTCGGAGGATAAATCTACACTAAATACCTTTGGTATTGCATTTTTGAAGAGGATTGTTGCCATTAATCGTATATTATCTTCATAACCTGCATGTACTGGAGGGATGGGAAAATCATTAAGAATAGTTAATAAACTAGATAGGTATCCAATATCAACTAAACTCCCGCCTCCATTACTACTGCTATCAAGTAATGCATTTTCCCACTGTTGTAATTGTTGTTCGGCAGGTTGTCGTTGTATTTGTTCAGTGGAAGAACATGCTTGAATTGCTGCTATGACATTTTGTAAATCTGCTTTCGGAATGTTCAATTGTTTATTTGTGTTAGCATTAGTGGGAGAAGTTAGATTGGCAGGAGGGCCCAAACTCATAGTTGGGAATGTTGATGGTGGGAATTGAGTAGACATTGTATTATTGTTGGTTAGATTTGTAATAGTATCTTATGATGATATAGAGTGTATCTGGAGGTGAGTTGCTATCTTCAGTTGAGAGTTGAGTTTTGGTTTGTGTGAAAGTTGAGTTTTATGATACAATAGAGTGTATCAGGAGGTGAGTTGCTATCTTCGGCAGTTGAGAGTTGAGTTTTTATGGTTTGTGTTGCAGCAATTGTATATACCTGTATCTTTTTAACGCTGAGAAATAATTTGGACAATGAACTTCTAAAGATGATCTGACGTATTGTTACGATGAGAGATTTGTATACCGTATCTTTTAACTCTGTTTGGTAGTAGATGAAGTTTATATAGGACATATTGTACTTAGTGGAGGTTGTTGTAATTTTAGATTTCTATCGAACGTTACTTCGCCAAACTTCCATTTCTATTTCTTTTGCTCTGGACAACTTCTCTCCTCTTGTTTACTCACTGTACACAACTATTCTAACCTACCTTTTTTCAGTACATATTAAATTGAAATTTGTCCAATAAGGTGCACATGATCACCCCCCTCTTGTGTGTAGTGTTTGTGGGTGTAGTCCTCTATCCTCTATCTCTCTCTCTCTTTTAACCTGTATTTCCTGGTCTTAAATATGGATGTGTGTGAAACTTAAGATAAAATATGTTCAGAAAAAGAAGATGTTGGGCGATCTTGTCTGACACTATTGAAATTAATTTATTTCTAACAAAACATTCCCCCCTGTCCCCAGCCAAGCCAATTTCATTACAATAAAAACCAACATCCTCCTCCCACACATTATAACTAATTTTAGGCAACTGGGATACACTGACTCAACAAACCAATTAAGCGCCTGTCATACTTGGGCTCACTAGGACAAAAAGCATTGTCTTTCCTGCAATTTGGACACTTACTCCATCCTGGGATACTGCCAGGCATTTTCAACTTGAGCACACAGCCATGACAGTAGACACTTGTGCAATTGCAAGTGCCAAACACAGGTAATGATTTTTTGGTATCATCATTCAGTGTTTCCATATCAGTAGAGAATTCTTCTTTGCAAATTGAGCACATATTAATGTCATTCACTCCCAACAGAATTAAACCAGTGGCATCAGTAGTAGCTCCACTATGATGATGTTGAGAAGAAAGTTGCTGTTCAATCCCTGCAATGCTTTCAAGGGAGACACATCGTTTGTTTGATTTAAGTGTTCCATTGTCATAAACTTGTTTATACTTGCCAGTTGCATTAGCCAAGATACCATTGCCATGTTTTTCATCCTTCTCCCATTCTCCTAAATACTTATTCCCTTCCAAATCAGTCATCTCACCCTCTCCATGCATTTGTTCATGTTCGAAACTTCCTTTGTACACACATCCACTAGAAAACTTCATTTCTCCAGTGCCATGCAATTCACCTTGGAGGAACTTTCCTTCATAAACATTACCATTAGACCATGTGTATTTTCCATTACCATGTTTTACACCCTTGCTAAATTCTCCAGTATAATCATCCCCATTATCATACTTTGTAAACCCTGTGCCATTTTGATAACCATTCTTAAATTCACCTTTGTATTTCTCTCCATCAGCATATATAAATGTGCCTGTGCCATCTTGCTTACCTTTCTTCCAATCCCCATAATACTGCTCACCATGGAATTTCATTATGCCTTTTCCATGTGCCAGACCATTCTTAAATTCTCCTTTGTAAATAGTTCCATCAGGCCATATTTTGATTCCTTT
>Ga0214479_100322_pt1 | contig 30231 bp, 23 predicted proteins | sample M1_20Mar14CPVII9_5_FD_165054 | JGI IMG/M metagenome (GOLD analysis project Ga0214479, IMG submission 165054) | Marine eukaryotic communities from Monterey Bay, California, United States - M1_20Mar14CPVII9sort6BwellE14 | ecosystem: Environmental > Aquatic > Marine > Unclassified | place: USA...
GCTTGACAAGCGCTGCTCTTGGTTATGACCTGTCACATTGTACAGCTTCGGCATTTTCTCCACTGATTGCAACTTTACTGGTTCAAAATCATGGTGTTAAAGCTCCTGGTTTACTCTATCCGTTATTTGCGATTCTTACTGGAAGTGGAATGTTGATAAGCACAAAGATATATCGTTATGGAGGTGTCACTGATAATGATCAAAATGAAGTTCAGATGGCAACCTCCTCAAAACCAAAACTGAATCCGGTGTGTTGAGTTGATAGAAAAGGAATATATATATATCCCTCTATCACCTTTAGATTATATTATTAGTGCTTGACCCCTTAGCTCAGTGCCTCAGAGCGCTCCACTAGTGCGGCACACTTGATTGGTATGTATATATGTATGTGTGTTTAATCATTGAGATTTGACTTAGTGAGACACAAGATATAATTTAGCTAAGCCCTTTTGACTAACGCACAGTCATTAATTGTAATACCTGCCGTTAATGACAATATTTTTGCAGCGTGTGATGCCGGTGGTGTGGTTTCTGTTAGGTTATAGTTACTTGACTACCATAACAAAGAAGATATGCAACTGCAAAATAATTGTCATCGTACAACCAAAAGAAGAAGACGGCAATGCTATAATGTCGTATCATCTACCAACAAAAGTACTAACGTCGTCGTTCTTATCTTATCATCATTATCATCAAAACAATACAATAACTACTACTATGCCTATGCATCATGTGATCCTTGTATAATTGGAGATGAATTTGTTCAAATACCAGATACTAATTGTCAAATTTTTGCACAGTGCAATGGAGGAAGAATAGCTCAACAATTTACTTGTCAGAGTGGTTTAATCTATGATTCTGTATTAAATCAATGCAACTGGGCTAATTTGGCTACTTGTAATCCTGATCCCTTGTGTCCAACACCATCACCTTCGAAAGAACCAATAAGCTCGCCGGGTTCAGCAATACCAACTTCACATGAGCCAACAGAACATGATGGAAAAGGAGGTGTTAGTAAACAGCGTCCATCTTCTTCATCTTCCAACTCTATAAATATACCATCTCTATCTGCAACAACAGCAGATTTTGCACAACAATTGCAACCAATAAGATATCCACATCATATGGCAATATGGGCACATGTCTCTGCAAACAAGGTAAAAATATCAAATCATCTATTGCAAATTGCATACAGTAGATTGTCAAAGTTATACGGAACCGATAATATCAATACAGATCAAATACGAAATTATATGTATGATGATTTTTATAATGCAATTACTAGTATGAGTGAACAGGGTTATGTGATACCAACATCAGATTCTACTACTAATAGAGGGAATAATGTAGAATTGGATATGTTTGGTAATGAACAAAGCCGCAGTACCTTTTACTTGGGTGAGACTACACATTCAATGGGTGATGCCGCAGTCATTGGATTAGTAAATATCGCTCTCTTTCTATCACAATCAATGGCTGATTCTATATCACAAGGATCATGCGATGAAGTTAATCAAGTAGTAAAGACCAATACATTTACATCAAGTACCTCATGTGAAGAGAATAGTTATCAAGATATGAGATGTTCGGTGGAATGTCCAATAGTAGATACTGAAACCAATCCATGTTGGTATGGAAGAGGTACAATACAAACACGTGGTAGATGTCAATATGGAAAGCTCAACTACTACTTGGGATCCAAGGCAGCAAAGGATGGTAGACCTAGTCGATATCCTGGCATAGACTTTTGTGCTAAACCGGAAACAGTATGCTCAATACAATATACAGAGATTGAATGGATAACAGGTTTATTTCAATGGATTGATAGAGTCCAATCGTATGATGGTGGAGGATGGAACTACATCGTAAGCCTGAATGAATTTGTTGCAGGAAACATGATAGACGACTCATTTGTGTATACAGTGTCTGCAATTGTAACTCAGGGGTCAATGAATTCGGATGTAGAGATTCAAGATTCTAGAGAGAGATGGAGTTACTTCTTACAAGCTTTGGATGCATTTGGCTTACCTGTCAAGGCTTTACATGCTGGTTACATATGATCTGTCGGTGATTACTGCTAATTATAATAATTTGCAGTTATGTATACAGCAGAGTTTAGCACAGTCTACAGCCTTTACATGGGAAATAAACTTTCTCTCTGTCTCGTCCTCGTATACTCTTGTACTCCATGAGCTCACTACTGAGGATACCAATTCGCAGCCGGTACCAATGTCTCATTTTAAATAGGCCAGTCTAATTTTATTCACTCGGAAAACGAATTAGAGTGGCCACCTCCTACTGCACACCATACCAAAGAGGTACAATACAAACACGTGGTAGATGTCAATATGGAAAGCTAAATTACTACTTGGGTTCTAAAGCAGCAAAGGATGGTAGACCTAGTCGGTATCCTGGCATAGACTTTTGTGCTAAACCGGAAACAGTATGCTCATTACAATATACAGAGATTGAATGGATAACAGGTTTATTTCAATGGATTGATAGAGTCCAATCGTATGATGCTGGAGGATGGAACTATCTCCTACGACTGAATGAATTCGTGGCTGGAGGCATGGTAGATGAATCATTTGTGTACACCGTGTCTGCAATTGTAACTCAGGGGTCAATGAATTCAGATGTAGAGATTCAAGATTCTAGAGACAGATGGAGTTACTTCTTACAAGCTTTGGATGCATTTGGCTTGCCCGTCGTCAAGGATTCACAGGCTGGTTACATATGAGATAAACTATCGGTGATTACGGCTAATAAAAATAATTTGCAGTTATGAACTTTCTCTTTCCTCACTACTTCACTAGCATTCCGCTGCTTCTTACTACTTTGATGTCGTAAACAATATTTGAGACTCCACCCATATACTTGCAACATTACTAGGCAAACATAACACTCCCTGATCATTGACTCTGCTAGACTAACGCACGGTCTCATAGCAGGCATCGATGAAGGATACCAAATTCGCAGCCGGTACCAAATGTCTCTTTTTTAGATTAGATTGGCCCTTGATTTTATTCACTCAACGGAAAACGAATTAGAGTGGCCACCATCCATCCTACCGCACACGATAGGTGAGCATATCTAAAATCAATCACTAGCATTGCATATTGCGTTATTGTAATTCAATCTCATAGTTTATTATTTGGCGTCTATGTAATCAACAGCATCGATCGATATACAAACGCCTACACATACACTTAGTTGAAAATTTGTCTCCACTCCCCCTTACACATCTTACATTATTGCCTTCCTACCTCATTGCAAACACATTGCAAGCTCAAACGATAGTGCAAGTTAAACCGCCACGCTTATACCGCACAGATAAATATTGAGTAGCAGGCACCATTGACTCTGTTATTCACAACAAACACACATAAATTAAACTCAATCGCGATCATCAATCAATAACAACCTAATATAATATAACGAATAGATAGTATTATGAATAACAATCCCTATCACAACAACGACGATAATAGTCGTCGAGGAGGAGATGGTGGATCCTACATCTCGGGTAGTGGCTACCCAACAATCTCCGGGGCAGGATCCTTACCATCGCAATCTATGCAATCAAATATGATGATGCAGCAGCAACAACAAATGGGAGGAGGGATGGTACCCGCCCCACAACCAGTAATGATGCAGCACGATGGATCAGTCTACTCCCAACAACAGACGGCATCAGTCTACTCACAACAAATGGTACCCATGGCACCACCTATGCAAATGAATGATGACGTTTCCGAGCTCGGTGGCCGGACACTTGAATCACGAGCCCGAAGTATCGCTGGCTCAGCAGCCTTAGTTCCCAAGGCAAAGTATTCATGGGCATCTGAAAGTTTAGGTACACAGTCAACAGTTATGACACGTCGATCATTAGCTACTGCGAGTGTGCCGGAGCCTGAACAAGTCCGATCAAGTACTGCAGCAGTCGAGGGACGATTATGGGCAAGTTTTGCATGGATTGTTACATTTATGATACCCAATAAATGTATTATGAGACCTACGAAGGATGCTAAGCAGGCTTGGCGTGAGAAGGTTGCCTTGTTTGTACTTATGGTAAGTTCTTCTCCTTTGTTTGTTGTTGAGATGATTGGCGAGGAAGTCGAGACCGTGTTGTATGTTGGATGTTTTTGTTCACATCTTATGCTCACTATTTTCATTCTCCCCTCCTTCTCCATCCACTTCCCATAGGTCTCCTGCTCTGTATTCTTTGTGGGTGTATTCGGTTTCGTGCCATTGCTTCTATGTAAAGAGGACACCATCTTTAGTATGCAAGATATTTGGCTCCAAACTGGAGAGGAATGGGTCGTCGTACATGGTAGTATCTACGATGTGAAAGATCTAATCAACCGTCATCCAGGAGGTGTGGATGGTATCGTTGACTTTTTAGGTAAAGATGCCTCCAAGGTCTTTCCCCGTGCCCCGCCCGTCACTCTTCCACAAAAGTGTTTAGACATGACAAAGGTTGATTCCTTCAATTTAAATGTCGAAGGTCCCGAAAACAATTTTACTAATCCGACATGTCAAAGTTTTAGTGAATTAGATGTCTTGTTGGGTATTACATGTCATACATTTGCCGCTGGTAGTCAGGGTGTTAACAAGTTCTTGGGTGACTTTCAACGTGGTGAATTAAGTCATACCACAGTTGGGTTAAATGCCGAGGGTATTAAATGGTTTGCAATCTATGATCGTGTATATGATGTTACCAATTATGTTGATGCTATTCAAGAGAATCAGGAACCAACCATGGGTGATGAGGAACCTAGTTTGGATAATAATCCTGAGGCATACTTGACACCTACGTTGAATAAGGTTATTATGAACTCGTTGGGCGGAGATGCTACTGATTTGTATGAGGCGTTGTTTGGTAGTTCCGAGTGTAAGTTGTAGTTGTTGTTGTTGTTGTTGTTGTTGTTGTTGTTGTATCGTTTACATTGCTAACATCTCTACACATCTCCACCCTCTTCAACACACACACACACACATAAAACAGACATTGCCTGTCTTGAAGAAATGTTTTACCACGGTCTACTTGATGACGAGTTCGACACATTCTGTTACACCCTCAACATTATGATGTATGTCATGCTTGTGTTTGTGGCCACATTGATGGTCATACAGTTCATTGCAAGTCTCATCTATGTCTGTCCCCGAAACCGAACATATACCGAGGAAGATGTCCGCTCGCCCGTCATGGTTATGGTACCCTGTTATAATGAGGGTGATAACGAATTGCGCAAGACAATCAAGTCCGTACTTAACACTACATATCCCGATGAGAATAAAGTCTTATTCATGGTTGCTGATGGTCTCGTTACCGGTAACGGCGAGGATATGAGCACACCCGAACATCTTGCCAACATCCTTGGTTTTGATATTGATGAATTCGAAGACGATACCTTTGAATATGATTGTATTGGAGTTACCCATACCAAGAATCGTGCACGTGTCTACCACGGTATCCTACAAAAGGGACACAAGTTCCTAAAATACATTGTTATTGTCAAGTGCGGTCTTCCCGCCGAGGCCACCACAAGTGCCAAGCCTGGTAATCGTGGTAAGCGTGATTCGCAGCTAGTGATTATGGGTTACTACAACCGTATTCACTATGGAAGGGAGTTGACTGAGCTGGATTCCGCTATTCAACGTGCCATGGTGGACTTGAACTTACAAGCTGATATGGTCCGATTCCTAATGGCAATTGATGCTGATACCCGTGTTGATACTATGAGTATCACGCACATGGTGTACGGTATGGATAAGAAGGAGAAGGTATTGGCACTTTGTGGTGAGACCAAGGTTGACAATAAAGCATCGAGTTGGGTTACCATGATTCAAGTCTTTGAGTACTATAACTCACATCACTTGAAGAAGGCCTTCGAGGCAGCATTTGGTTGCGTAACTTGTTTGCCAGGATGTTTCACAATGTACCGTATCATTGCCGACGATGGTACTCCCTTGTTGCCCGGAGATAATGTCCTTTACGAGTACAGTCGTAATGACGTCGAGACTTTACACGAGAAGAACTTGTACCATTTGGGAGAGGATAGAATGCTTACAACGCTTCTTTTGAAGCATTATCCCGACAGGAGTCTCACATTCATTCCCGAGGCAACTTGTTGGACGATCGTACCCCACACTTTCCGTATTCTATTATCGCAGCGTCGTCGTTGGATTAACTCTACAGTCCACAATATGTTTGAGTTACTTCGTGTCAACACCATGTGTGGTGTATGCTGTGTGTCCATGAAGGTTGTGGTGGCCATTGATTTGATTGCTACTATGATTCTTCCCGCATCGTACTGTTACGCCATGTACCTACTCTTCTTGGTGTTCTTTGAAGACCTTCCAGTATCCACCGTCCTCTTAATTCTGTATGGTATCATTATGGGTGTACAGATTGTCGTATTCATCTTACGATCACGATGGGATTACATTTGGTGGTTCTTCATCTACTTTACCATCGGTTTACCAGTCTTCTACCTCATCTTGCCCGTCTACTCCTTCTGGAATATGGACGACTTTAGTTGGGGTAAGACGAGAAGTGTTGGCGGCAGTGCTGCCAACAATAACGCCGCTGTTATGGAGGATGATGAAGATGACGACGATGATGAAAAGGAAAGGCTTAACGACTACAGGAATAAGATGGACGAACATGATGATTTGAAGATGTATGAGGATGATGGCTCATATGATTCACGAAGGAGTGGCTACAGCGGTGATAGTCGTAGAAGTAGAGACAGTCGAAGAAGTAACGGATCTTATGATTCTCGAACTTACGACAGCCGTACGAGAGAATCGGGATCTCGTGCCTCAAGAGGATCAAGACGGTCCTTCAATTAAGCGTTTGTAGTATCATTTAGGGGTTTTGTTTAGTGAAGAGGTCAGGAAGAAGAAAGATTTTGATGGGATATATCAAGTACATGTATTTGCCCTGGCCCAGTTTTATATAAATGTAATATTAGTTGAATCTGTTTGAAACCATACTATCTTATAGCATTATATACATTAGAAGTCATCATCACTCTCCTCGGCTACATTTCTACACTCGCTACCTTCATCATCACTACCACTACCTTCATCACCATTATTATCATACTCATTTCGAAGCATATTAACAACCCAGTTACCCATATAGTCAGGTCCAAGCCAGTACAATGCCTCTAACTCGACCTTATATCCAGCATCTTCCATATCACGAACTTCCTCTTCATCTTCTTCCGATAAGAATTCGTGATTTGGATCGAGCAGTGAGGACATTCGTTTCTTATCAAGATCTGTTAGCTTTTGAAAGACAGTCTCGGGCAAATCATCCTTGAGACGAGCAACCTCTGATGGTCGTAGACCAAGCCATTGGATTGGAACACTGTATCTCATGCGTCCATCAACACCCATTCGTTCACCAGCACAATGATATAAAGAAAGGACTGATATGCCATATGGATTGCAATCACACAAACCAATAACTGGTAGCTCGAGCTCATTGTGAAGTGTACTAACCAACGCTCGTGTAGCCAAATCGGGAAAGCCTTTACCAGTGACTAGTATGCACGGGAATCTATCAAAGATTCGTTCCTCCGACAAGCGATTATACACACCTTCCTTCTCAATAACGAGAATCGCCTTGGCATCCTTTGAGCTAATCTTAATCTCAACACCATCCGTTGTGCATCCAGTCGAACTATCACGTTCAGTCCATTCCTTTGTGATTGGCAAGCCTTGGGTAGATGATAGAGCTGTTCCATCAATACAACCACTCACGTCTTTGCCTGAAGAGGGTAGAGTTCCAACACGAGTGATTTCAACACATCCACAGAACCATCCTTTTGGACTTGCAGACAATCCCAACGAACGACGTGAGACTCCTAGTATCTTTGCAACGTCGAGTATTACACCATCACATTCACGTTGATTACGAAAGTGTGTAACGAATACATAATACACTTCACGTGTCGTAGTTGTTCGATTGGATAGTAGCAGTTGATGAATGAAGGACATGACAAGACAGATGGAAGTGAACGATCTTGATTGAGCAATATTACCAAAGCTACGATGAAACTTTGGATCTCCATCTCCTAATGTGTTGTATGTTGGTTGGAAGGCAGCTGGGTCTTCCTCTTCACTATCATCATCATCATCATCATCCAAGATGTTGTTATTTCTGCTTTGAACATAGCCACGAAGTACGGGTGCCTCCTTCTTATCAAGATACTTAAGTAGACTTTCCATTACTGATTCTATTCGGTGAATAACATCAAGTGACTCTGACGTGCCATGAAAGATTGGCTGTGCTGCAGGTTGTTGTTGATACTTTTCACTGTTGTTATTTGAATCAATGGAAGAGTCATCATCACTGTAAACTAAATCATCACTATTGTGATGTTTCTGTTGACTATAATCTAAGGAGTGATTATCATCATACTCTTGACTATCATCTTGCCCGAGAATGAATGATACTTCTCTTGGTACTTCATCTTGCTGATGCTGAATGTGTTCATCATCTGCGTCGTAGTAGTTGTTATCTTCTTGATTAGTATTAAACATTGTTGGCGGACGTTGTATTTGATTGAAATCAATTCCATCATAGTGCCACCCTTCTCCTTCTTCTCTTTCCTCTGCAGCTTCTGTATTATAATTATTATTTTGTTGGCAGTATTCTACATTTTCGTAGTTGTTGCACTGCTCTTGTTGCCGCCGATTAACATTAATACTCTCCTCATCCTTATTATTGTTGTTATATGAATATTCAGAATCGTCATGCCATTGTCTTGGTTGATACTGTGTTCGATTATTCATACTATTTGTAACACACCCTTCTTTACGTTTCTCATTTTCTTCATTCATATTATAATCTTCTGCCACATACTCATGACTATTTACCTCATCTTGACGAGAGTATGTTATTTGTTGATTATATTGTGATTGATTGTAATTATTATTATTATCAGAGGATAGTTGTTGCTGTCTATTACGATCAACTTCCTCATCACCATCGATATTGTAGTTATTATTTCCTGTTATAATTATTATCATCCTCTTCCTCGTGATGCATGTTTAAATTATTATTTTGACGATGCTGCATTATATCACGCTGTGCATTATCATCATTATTGTCGTGGTAATATTCATCGTTATCGTCTAGTAAATTGTGGTACTGCACATTATTATCATTATTATTATTCGTACTGGACCACTGATTTATATTATTATTATCACCGCCGCCGTCGACAGCATCATGTTGCTCATTATTATACTGATCACCAGCCGCTAATGCTAATTCATAGTCAATCATCATACCACTACTATCATCCTCCTCCCAACCATCATTATTATTATATTGTTGATGAGCTATTGATGTTATCATGTTGAATTAATTATGGTATGAAAGTACAATGTAGAGAAGAGACAAAGAGGAGAATTTTTGAGTCCCTCTTGCGACTGAGATTTTTTTCATCTCTTTTTTCAACACTCACAAAACAACGTCGATTCTCATTCATTCGACAATCTCGAGCTAATAGAGTTACTTATTCCCTTGACAGGAGTGATAATTAATTAATATAAAGCCACCACCTCCCACATAGAAGATATCCCACATACAATCATGTCCATGTTCATAACATCCACAACAACAACAATGTCCAGCATGCCAACAACATTTTCAACAGCATATTCTTATACTAACATCACCCAGCCAGGTCCACATGATGTAATGATTGGAAGGGGAGGCGGGACGAATCATAATCCGGGTAACATACGATTTAGACAATTGATATGCACAAGGAAGGATGAATACAAAGTTGCCAAACGAAGTCAGAAACCAATTATTGCTCAAGAAATTGTGTCGGCGTGGCGTGCTCAAGTACCTCCTGGTAGATTTCTCAAGCAAGACGAGAGAACAATGTTGTGGTATGATGTAGGCAACGAACAAGCAAAGGTGAAGGCTGCACAAAAACTTCGTGATTCCAACAAGGATAACTCGTGGACAAACAATAAAGTACCAGGGTCAAAGGAGGAGGAGAGCAAGGTGAAGAAGAGAGACCCTCCTCAAAGCCTCAAAGTCGAAGAAACTATTATGCTACCTCCTGTCTATGAAATGCCACCCCCCGTCTATTATGCACCCGTCATTAAAAAACAAAAGACATCGAGTGAGGACGATACCACACCCAATACTTTGTTTGCTGCCGATTGTTTGAACACAATGAAGACTGATGAGGGTATTCAGATTTATCAAGTATAAAGAAGCAGTGTGTTGTGTGAGTTAGTTTTGTTGTTGTTGTTTCACAAAAGTACACATCATGAGTGTACACATACCTTATCATATGTTCTATTTGGCTTTAGATCATTTCACGGAGAGAGACGATTGAAAGTTAGAAAGTTTGTTGAGCTTGGTCTGCCTTTTTTTTACCACCGATTGATACTTGTATTATAAACTAGTGAAGGCTGATCATCTTCTTTATAATACGTTGGACGCAATCTTTAATAATGTGTTGCTAATGTTTAGGTTCATCAGGCTCTACTAATCTGTGATACCCTTCAGTTCCAGCCTTATCACAATATCCAAAGTACTGGGTGTTATCTAAAGTACCCTTCCTTGATCCATAGACTTTACTAATCGTACTATCTTTCCAATAATGTGCTCCTTTGTTATCAATTGACGATGAGGGAGGTACAAGCCACCAATCTTCTAATTCTCTCCGTATACCATACCATTCTTTCAACAGTCCCAAGCATGTAGGCATGGCAACTGTGCCCACATTGCCTTCAGAGCAATCCCAAGGCTTCTTGCAGAATGTAAAGTGGGTAGTTATTGAGTCCTTTGGATGAGTACGTTGACAATCAGTGTCGGAACAATCTTTTCGTCCATCTCTACAGAATTTGGTATCACTGAAGCCCATCTCTTTAGGATCTAGCGGCGTTGCTCTTGGAAACTTGTATGTAGATTTCCGTGGATTGTCAGCCATTTGATTATATATACATCGATCAAGCTCGACTTCATTGTGTTCACCTTTTGGCGCAATATCTTCATAATAGTATGGCAATATGCCTTGAAATGTCACATCACCGTAGAAGCCACCATGTTTGCCTGCCCATCCATCCCTTGGACCAAGTAAAAAGTTGCCTCGTTGTAATATCTCCGTTCTATATCGATCTAATACTGTCAACGATGGCTTGACAACAAGAAAACCACCCTGATAACCAACGGGAGCTTCTAGCTTGGGATTAATCACTGAGTTGTAATCACGTGTAAATGCTGCGTCAATTGGTTTTGTAAAGTCTACATCCTTCGTCTTTGGTAGTTTTGCTATTGGTAACCTTCGTCTTGCTTCTTCATCACCTACACCCAGCATAGCATCAAATAAATCATCCATTGGACGTAATATTAGTGAATCGAAGTCTAGATGAACCGCAAGTTTATGCTCGACTAGACCATAGACATGTAATTTGAGTAGTTCAGTATATCCACAACATCCATCATTATGCATCATGAGACGTAGTTTGTCAGGACGCTCTCCCTTCCGTAACGACTCTGGAGGACGGTGTATGCCTACATATCCTGCTTGTACCAATTGTTGATATGTTTCACTCTCTTTACTGAGAGTATTATTACTATTGAATATATCATTTCCTCTATCATCATCCAATGGAAATAGAGGCACCAACGGTGGTCGATGTAAGATTGTCCAACCAATCTTTTGTAAAAATCGTGCACATTCACCACTCTTTCTCTTGTTGTTTGGAGAGGCGGCTGGATCAACTATTACATATGCAGCATATCTATATCTACCACCTCTTCCTCCATACTGTGGTCTATTAGTTTGTTGTTCTGCATTATTGTTATTGTTTGAGTTAGTCATTTGCTCGTCTATAGGTACCCAACCGAATGAGTTTCTTCGAATAGAATGCAAAAGTACAGCTGCACCATCAAGTCCTCCTCTATGCTTTGGAGCACATTTTGTTAATGTCGTTACATATGCAATAACTGGTGGTAAATCTTCACCACTATTGTTGGAATTGTTTGGAGAAGGCAGAGGAGGTACTGCATCAGGTTTATTTGTTTTCCAATAATCTGTATTTTGCCTAGAGAGTATCTTTGCCTCTTTTAGTCTCCATCTTTTACCATGTCCAGTTGGCTCATACGTTTCTGTTTGATCCTTTTGTGTAATTGTAGGACGTTTTGTTGGACTGGGTGATGGTTTGGTATCATCAATAGTATTGGCTCTGTTTTGGTGCACATCTTGTGCATACTTTTTATGATCTATACTTATCTTGTGGATATCTATTATTGATGGCGGAGTTGTAGTCGGTGTTACATCAAACTTTTCATAAATGATAAAGCTAATATATAACCATAACATGAAAATGAAACTGAGTAGACATACATTATCGAATGCAACGTTAATGAATGATATCGACTCAGTTTTGTTGTTGATCTGCCCATTTTGATAATGTGTTGTATCGTTGGTATGCCGTCGCCTACGCCGAGCCGATGATGACGATGGCATGTGATAAATGCCATTCGTTTCATCTACATCAGTATTACCACTGTTATTTCCTCGCCGTCGTTGCATCGTTACACGCTTTCCTTATTGCCTTATTGCCCATGTTATATTTCGAGTAGAGGGTGGTTCCCTTCGTTTTTGCAGGTCTACGTATCAACCTCATTAAGGAGGCCCCTGAGCTTAAGATTCATGTCACAATGAGAAGCTTTTTGCCCTTTGCAATTGCATTTTTTACAACTCCACTTTGTTTTTAGCATGACTGAGAGGCAACTTTGTAGCGGCCATAAATCGAATATGAAACGACGAAGACCTCAATCAACTATGAATACATCTTCCTTTATACCTATACTAGCCATTGCCATTGGCATTTTTTTGATAGGCGGTAACATATCATGCGTACATACCTTTTCAACTCCAACACCATTTACAGGTGTTCGACAACAACAATATAAACATCGACCTACTCTTACTACTACTAGCTTGCAGTATACAACATTGGAAGATCAAATATTTGAAGCAGATATACCGTCATTTAATGAAACGGTTTCATCTACTGGTGGGGATACCTCCTTCATAGGTGTTGATAGCATTTCTGATCTATCACAGCAACAACAATTGCAACAAGTGTTATCAACACCCGAGCTCTTGGATCCTGCTGCTATATTGGATAATATTGGCATTACAAACGAGGATAATAATATTAATAATGTTGCAAAAGATATATCAAAGGAAGACGATATAGATTTGACTCGTCAGACTATTTTGGATTATATTGATTATGTTGAGCAGGTATCAGATGGGAATGCCATTCTATTAGGAGATGAAGAGAGTGATATCAGTGCCTCCTCTCTAGATGTTGAAGAGATAAGTTCCTCTCTACAGTCTGTTGATCAGCAGCAGGAAGAATCATCTGCTCGAATTCAATTGCTCAAAGATAATACACCCTCAGTCAAAAAGATATTACGCTTCACTTTACCAGCGATTGGAATTTGGTTATGCTCACCTGTCTTGAGTATGATTGATACGGCTTCTGTTGGATTGTTATCTGGTACTGCACAACAAGCAGCTCTAAATCCTGCTGTATCTCTCACAGAGAATGCAGCTCTGCTTGTGGCCTTCATGTACACGGCTACTACCAACTTGATTGCTGCTGCTGTGCAGGAAGATGCCTCAGATGAGTCATCTATCGGACAACCAAGAACAACAAAAACACTGATTACATCACTCAAGTTAGCTTTAGTTGTCGGCTTGGTCTTTGCAAGCATTCTCGGTGCATCATCCAAGTCTCTACTCAAGATACTGATATCGAATGAATCAATTGATCCTGTTGTCTTTACTGCAGCATTAAGGTATGTACGAATTCGTACATTAGGTATGCCAGCAATGGCGGTCCTTGGAAGTGCTCAAAGCGCTAGTCTCGGTATGCAAGACGTGAAGAGCCCACTGTATGTATTGGCTGCCGCAGCTGTTGTCAACTTCTTTGGTGATGTTTTATTGGTACCTCAAGCTAGTTCTTGGTTGGGAGGTGCAGCAGGAGCAGCTTGGGCAACTGTGTTTTCTCAATATGCGGCTTTACTCTTCTTTGCAAGATGGTTAACTACTCGTCCTGCTACTAGCAAGGATAACAATCAAGACAGCAGCCCCGCTGAAGTTGTCAACATTACACAAAGCATCATGGAGCTTACTGGTACTACTAAAGAAGGAAGATCTCGGAGAAAAGAGTTTAGACAATTCCTCTCCTCATCCAAATTATCAAAACGAATACGGCGTGCTTCAAGTAAGTTCAAGTATCTAGAGAATCCAGAATCGGTTGCTTTGCCGGAAAGCAATACTGATAACAAGGTTAAGAAACAACCACCCAAGATGTGCGGATTCTTGTGTGATAAGATATCTCTAAGGTCATACCTATCAATCTCCACCGTCAACAAGTCAGTAGCCAAGAGGTTTCTTCCTTTTATCATACCTGTCACAACCACTTCGATTGGGAGGGTTTCTGGCTATCTTGCAATGGCACATGTAGCATCGTCTACTCTTGGAACCTTTGATATGGCGGCACATCAGATTGTTACGAGCATCTTCTTCTGCCTTGCACCTTTTGTTGATGCTTTAGGTCAGGTAGCTCAGTCTTTTGTACCTGCTGTATTTGAAGTCAAGGAGAAGAGTCCTGAAAGGGCCAAAGCACTACGGAAAACTGTAAACAACTTTAGGAAAGTAGGTGCAATGTTCAGTGCCCTGCTTGTAACTCTGACTGCATGTATACCGTTAATGTCGAGATATTTCACAGCTGATCCAATAGTTCTGCAACGAGTCTCCGGGGCTATACCGGGAGTTGGTTTATTTCTACTTGTCAACGGCTTGATGACAGTAGGTGAGGGTTCTTTGCTTGGACAAAAAGATCTCAAATTTCTGCGAAACATGTATGCAATCTTCTTCTTTGCGGTGCCAACTTACATGTTGAGATTGAAGTACAGAGCATCGATAGGTATCCAACACGTCGGTGTAGGCAGTATGTGGTTTGCGTTTGCTGTTTACAATGTGATACGAACTTCACTCTGGCATCTTAGATTAGCACAACTTCAAAGACGGACTGAGAGAGATGTGGCAATGGCAGAGTAAAGGCATGAAGATGATATAGAAAAAGGTACTATAAATGTGCATAAAAATAGAGAAGGCATATGAATGAACAACTATTTGCTTATTGATTGTTCTCCTGCACTGCTAACAATATCAGGGCATTGTACCAATACAGAAAATAAGCTTTCGGTACTCCTTTTTTGTGCTACTTCCTCGATTTCTGATTTGTCACTTGCATCTTTGATAGTGAGGAGAGATAGCAACTTTGGCATGAGCTCTAAAGGTAGATCTAACAAGGAAACGAGATGTATGTTTTGAGTGAACGCCACCCGTATACCGCCCCGATATTTTATTGTTCTCAAGTATATCAGAGTCTGCTCTGCACGACATTTCTCTTCATCACCATAACTTTTGACTGTTAATATTGTCTCCATCATTTCCAATAGCTCAACAACTTCAGGTATTGAGTCAGATAATCTGTGATCTAATCGTTCTGCCCATCCCAGGGGAGTTGTCTTCAGCCAATCCTCATGAAAGAGTACTTCTGGACATGCTTCAATTAATGCTTGGACTTTCTCAATAGATGCTCGTGACCTACAAGCTCGATGCAGTGGGCATTGTGATTTATGATCAATAGAAATTGCTCCCTCTGGATAAATACTAATTAAATGTTCCAGTACAGATAGCGATGATGATGGATAGGTGGCCGCCAAATGTAGTGGTATTGCATTAAATGAGTCTAGTTCTTTCACAAGATTTGGGTTCTTAGATGTGAGATATTGAATGATTGTATAGTCTGCACCCTCGGCAATTGAATAGTGAAGTACAGTTCGTTTCCCGCTTAGTTTCTGTTCTAATGCTTCTGGACATGCATCTACTAGCAATTGTACAACTTGTAATGAACCTCCAAGTGCAATCACTATTGCAAGCGGGTATGCTTCTCCTATACCACATCTCCATCTACACTTTCGACATGTTTCTTAAGAATTGAAAGTATGCATCATTATCATACTTTGCTTTATCAGATTCAAGAAATGGACACAAGTCGATTAAGGGGAATAGATCCTATTATTTTGGCAAAGAGAAATAGAAAGAATGTATACATGATGTGATACATAAACATGTGAGTGAGGAGTGATATTGGTCAATGAAACCAATAAATATGATCATCACTTTGTAAAAGCACATATCACGGGAAGTACAGCTCATATATTATCAACATATTACATGCATTGCAAAAGAATCATCGAAAACTTCTTACCAAATGTGGTCGGGGTACTCTTGTGTTATTTCGCCACGCCATATTATAATAACTCTACACAAATATTACACAAATTATAATAGCATAGGTAGGTAGATATGTACTTTTTTATAAAATCCTTGTTACTCAATAAATACTAATGTTGTGATCTCCAAACTACCACTATTCGAAAGATCATTTAAAAACTGATTTATTTGCTATACTATGTTGGTATACGAAGTGGCCTCTTGTTAGCTATCGATCATTAAATAAAGTCTGCCATGCTACATAGAGAAGCAATAGCTAGCTAGTGATGAAAGCGGTATCCGGTATCTTTATGTCGTTTGTTTTTGATTGTGTTGTTGTTGTTGCTGCGCTCAAAGGAAGTGGTAACAAACAAAAGTACTCTCAATTGACGGCGGCTATCTACTACTCCTTTGTTTATTCTATATTATTAATTAATTGGTCATCATGAGTGTCGATAACGCCATCGGTAAGTCGCGGCCTTTATTTGCGGTAGAGATGTCTTACCAACAATACATACCATTTTTTTCTTGCTGTGTTGTTCTGATATTGATATCACTCTATCCACACCCTCTAATTTTCTGCTTCTGTTTCTAATGATTTCCTTGGTTATATGATATTATCTCATCCTATATACTCCCTAACCTATTTTAGGAATGATGGACGGTGCATACTTCACCTCTAAGAATGAGATTCTATCATTTCTAAATCAGCTACTTGATCTAAACCTCACCAAAATTGAACAGACTGCCAGTGGTTGCGTGGCATGTCAACTCATTGAATATTGCTTCCCAAAATCAATTCCAATGTCTAAAGTTAATTGGGGTGCCAAGAGTAGTCATGAATACGGTATGTTATTTATGTATATGTATGTTATATTATTTTTTCATAATTTATATTCATATTGATAAACAAACTAAAATACAATCATCTCTCATTAGTTGCCAACTACAAACTATTACAAAATGCATTCAAGAAGAATAAGATTCAAAAGTATATCGATGTTGATAAGTTAATCCGTGGCAAATTTCAAGATAATCTTGAATTTTGTCAATGGTTAAAGGCATTCTTTGATCAAACGGGAGGGATTAATGGCGCTCGTGAGGGTTACGATCCAGTTGCTATAAGAGCAAAAGGAAAAGGAGGCAAAGCTGTTGGCAAGAGTGTTGGTGTAAAGAAGACAAGTAGTGCTAGAAGTGTTGGTACGGCAAGGACTGGAGTATCATCGGGAGCATCACGACGCACTACAGCTAGCAGCAGTGTATCATCTTCCACACCCACCACTGGTAGTAGAAGTCCACGCCGTCCTACATCTGCTGCATCTTCTTCATCCTCTGCTACACGTCGTCAGAAGGAGAATACTACCAACACAGCAACAGCATCATCATCATCATCTGCTCGACCAACGAACCCACGAAAGGCATCTGTGACTGCATCAGCAGCTACCAAAGCCAAGTATGAAGACGAGATTCGGTCACTCAAAAGTGAAAACACTACACTCAAGGCAAAGTATTCTACATTGGAGCATTCCTCAGCTGAGACTGAGATGACTCTCCAAACTGTGGAATCGGAACGTGACTTTTACTTTGAGAAATTGAGAGGTATTGAGCTCATGTTGCAAGTTTACAAGGAGAAGGAAGACGAAGAAGAGGGGAGTGGAGAAGTATCAAAAGTTATGGATAGTATCTTCAAGGTCATGTATGCTACTATGGATGATAATATTGAGGTTGATGAGAGTGGAAATCTTCTCGGTGATATTACTTTACAAAGTAATGTAGACTCGTCTCTTTCTATTTCGGTAGTGGATAGGGGTGCTGGTGCAACCAACAATGTTAGTTTGGCGAAAGCACAGGATGAGCTTGTAGATAATGAGGAGGAAGAGTTGCTAAGTGATGGCATTGATAACAGCGCCGTGGTGGAAGATGCTGTTGCCAGTCAATTCTCTGATGAAAGCGATGACGAGGAATTACTCACAGCTGGTCTTGACGAGGATGAACCTTTAGCCGCCAAGATGAACGAGCCAGTAGTTGAAAGTGCTAATGGTCAACTCAAGGATATGTCTGCAATTGTTGATGATGACGGCTTCTCTTCTGAAGATGATTTGCGATCAGATTAGAGCACATTGATGCATGTATATAATATGTGGATAGGGTTGGGGTTGTGTGTTGTCTTTTGCAGCTATCTGTGATCAGTGGACGGAGCAGAAAGTGATGGACGGTACAGTATATGTTCTAAGATATATAAGATCAAAGTTAACAGAGGTAGTCGTCTTGTATAGTATGTTCAGAAGAGGAGCAGGTACCTATCTTAAGCGCCCTGCCTAAGTCAGTCGTATCGTGTGTGATATGTAGACTCTTTGTTTATGAACGGCCTTCAAGACGTCATACTTAGTTTCACAACTCATTAGAAAAACACCTATGTTTGCTTTTAGGTTTTATTTATATATAAGTTAGTTCTAGTTAAATTCGTATTTGTGGAGAGTAGGGGGTGGGTTGGTTTGATTGTGGACAGATCATGGAGTGTGTTCTTTTTGTATTATCAACGAACCCAAAAGCAAAACTGAAATCATGTGTAGCCTATACAACATACCATCCAATCAGTTGACTTTGTCCTTATGTTTCATTTTGTGTAGCTGAGCCTTGCACTAAGTACTCAACCTTGTAGTTTCTCAAGAGTATATAAAGTAGGTTCCAAATTACCAGCTCTTATGAATGGAAAGCAGCAATATTGGAAAGAGCAGGAACTGATCCTGGGATGGAGTGCTCAGAAACAAATGATAGAATGGCAATCATTGCAAGACGTCCATTGTTAAGTTCACTTGTTCTCTTCTTGTCCATAACATCTTTACTAACACCAGAGAAGTCAATCTTTGGGAAGACCATTTCAGGTAAAGGTCCGCCATTCATGTAGTGTACTTCCTTTGACTCGGTAATAAGCTCAGCTGCCAAGATGGTTACCAAGATCTGTGCCTTACCAGCAACGGGCACGGCATCCCAAGCATCAATTGGGTTCATAGTTGATAGAGATTCAAAGCTAATATCACTAGAAAGCATACCGGGGAAGTGGAATCCAGCAGCATTGACAAGGTATCCTGTTGTGGCAACCATGGCAGCACGGCTGTGCTTAAGCTCGGCGGCACGGAACCAACGAAGTGTGGCATCACTACCGAATTCTGAAAGCTTAAATGGGTCAAAGTTTTTAAGAGGAGCTGAAGCACCTCCGATATCATCCATACCCAAAGATAATTGTGTGCTAGCAGGCTTTTGTATGTGTTGTATTTGTTGCAAAAGATGAGAAATGAACGTGAAATGAGCAAATAAATATCAAATATACCGACGAAGAGTTTGCAATATCTAGAATATCATCCTCTATACCAAACACTAAAGCAACAAGACAGATGACGACATCTTATACTTATATTACTAAATAAGCTCATTTTTGGATACCATAAATCGTATCCTATTTAAATTCATATCATATAATAAACGCACCTTGATGGAAGCCGGGGCAAAGGCAGCGGCAGTGCCGATAAGGGATAAGCAGAATGCAGTCTTCATGGTGTCTATTGGTAAGCGATAGAGAGGAGCTACAGTGGATTTGTTAGTCAAAAATAAACACTCTTGCAGGATTTTGGTTCAAGTTCGTATCCTCACATCATTTCTCTGTTAATTTGCCCATGATACCAGAGTATTGAGTGAGAAGTAATCGCTCAATCACCACGTTTTGACAGCTTGAAATGTGAAACAACATTGCACCAACTCATAACACCTGATGACAATGATGTGGCTATTTGATCGTAGTTGATGAACTGGCGGCGGCATGAGATAGCATATAGTCAAACAATTGCAATTATATACTACATTGTTGATTATAGAAATATAGGACTGAGCCAATATCTAAATCTCGAAGCTTGGAGGAACAAGAATAATTAGCAACTTCAATAGAGAGGAAAGAATAAATGGCTCAACAACAAAGTATCAACATCAACAACAATGATGATGCATCATTGCAACAACAAACAGTAACTAAATCACCAAGTCCACCACTCTTAAATGGGTCAGTCGATTTAAAAAGTCAAATGCTACACGCACGTCGATTATCTCAAGAACACAATCAAAAGAATGATTCTCCTCCCATGCAGGCTTCAATCATTGGAGTAGGAGAAGGTCAACAGCAACAGATGTTACCACCAATGCCGTCACAATTAACAACTCAACAAGCGGGGAGTATATTATCACGTATGGTAACTGCACAGAACTCTGTCAATGGTGCATCAGTGAGTGTTCAACCATTTCGTGCAGTGGCAAGTATGCATTCTTCATTAAATACTGTACCAGAGATACTTGGGAGTGGGATTATACCACCTCAACAGCAGCGTGGTGGTGGTATGAATCAGACTTTTAATTTGAATCATAATAGAATGGGATCGCAGCAGCAGCAGATACGGATGGCGAGTGGAATGCAGCAAATGGGAGGAGTTGCTAATAGTAGTCAACAACAGATGAATCCCCTGTTGAAGATGATGGAGGAACGTATGGCAGCCAAGGCATCGGGAAATAGTGGCAGCCAACAACAGCAGGCACAAACAAGAGCAACGCCAGCACCTGCACCAATGTCAAATCAAGAGAAGGAAGCACTCGAAGCCTCGATAAGTAAATGGGGAGGTATGGCACAACAAGCATCAACAGGATCAAGTCAAGTGAAGACGACAATGCAACCTACATCCATTGACACGGGCGAGTCTTCTGTGCAAGAGCAATATCAGTTGCAAAGGCAAACACCCCCTGGAGGAAGAGTTCCCTTAAGTCCCAAGCAGATAGACTTACTCAGGGAATTGACCTCATCACAACAGAATCTGCTGAGGAACAATGTACAACAGCAAGCTACTCAGAATCAATTGCTTCAACAGCAACTCTTACAGCAACAACAACAGCAACTTCTACAGCAGCAAAAGCAGGTTAGAGGCTTGACTCGGAATGCAGTATCATTAGCAGAGGTAGATCGACTACGAAGAGCGAATCAAACAATCCAACTACGTCAACAGCTCGTGATGCAAGAGCGGATGAATGAACAATACAATAACTCAGTAGGGCAGTACTTGCAACAACGGAATATTGCCGCTTCGGCATTAGCAGCAGGTCAAGCTGCCATGTCTCAAGAAGACTTGAACAAGTTCCAAGCCGATGCAATGAATAAGATTAAGAAGAAGCTATCTTCTGGTGATTTAAACTCATCATCATTCCGTAAACGACGGTCTTGGGACGCGAAATCACATGATGACCTAGCTTCACTTAGTTCAAGATCACCCTCGTTGACATCATCAACATCATCGAATAAGATACATCGATCGAACAGTCGGACATCTGTCACTGGTAGTATGGAAAACTTACGTATTAGATCAATGACCAACTTCTTGGTGAATAGTCCTAGTATGAGGAATCAAAGCTTTAGTAACTTCTCGAGTGGTGGAAGTATACAACAATTGAATAATAGACTGAGTGCTTCGGGATTTAGTATGAAGAATCAAAGTTTCTCATCTGCCTCGAATCTATCACAACAGCAACAGTTAAGACGAGGACCGACGGCGGGACAATCGGCATCATCTCTAGCATCGTTCCAACATCAACAACAACATCCATCGACTACACTACGAAGGAATAACTCTAGTAATAATTGGATAAAGTCATTATGTGATCAACAGACTAACAATAGTAGTGCAGGTAATGCGGCTGCTACTACACATGAAATCCAAACCTTGAAGAAGATGAGTAGTAGCAACAGTATCAACCAAGTACAAGAAGCCATTACACAGCAAATTGTTGCCAATACACATCAAGAGGGATTGGTACTCAATAAGCCAATACAAGTTCAAGCTGAGGAAAGTTTGCCGCCTTCGACTGAAAGATCAACAACAACCAATAATAACACATCCGAGACTATAATAATGTCAGACTTGCCAGATAGAATAAAGTATCAGAATGCCAAGGCGGATGTTGTGAAACCTCTTGATGTTGTCAAGGATGCATTATCATCATCTGGTGCCAAGTGTGAAACTAAACCATCAATGGACATGGATGATAGTTTCTTTGTTAAGGTTACTGATATGTATGGTGGTGATGTTGTGAATGCCATCCGATCAAATGATATTGATGCTTTGCGAACGTTACATGCCGATGGAACAAAGCTACAATGTGGGAATCGGTTTGGAGAAACCTTGATCCATCTTGCATGTCGACGCAGTAGTCGAGAGTTAGTATCCTTCCTTGTCAAAGAGGCTGATGTCTCTCTATATGTTAGAGATGACTTTGGTAGAACGCCCATGCACGATTGTTGTTGGAGAGCGGAACCTGACTTGGAGCTATTTGATATGCTTTTAGACGAAGCACCAGAGCTATTGCTACTTAGTGATAAGCGCGGACACACACCACTTGACTACTCAAGAAGAGAGCATTGGACTTCACTTGTGCCGTTTCTCAAGGAAAGAGCGCATAAGTTCAAGCCTGTTTGATTGCGAGATTAGCTTCAATCAGACACCGCAAGAGGTAACCTTTACCTTTATGTAGATTAAATATAGAATAACTCATAACAATAATCAAAGACTAATAATTAATAGACTAGTCTATATCTCAAGTATCATTTCCGACCATACAATTATTCACACCTTGCTCCCAACTGAGCACACACCAAAACAAACTATAATCCCTCACCTGCTTCTCTCTTGACTTACTGAGTACGAAGCAGGTTTTCAAGAGCAACCTTTGCCTGCACACCATATGCAATGTTCTCAGTCTTGATGCAGACCTTTGCAGCATTAACACCCTTCTTGAAGGTCAACTCAGCCATGAAGGTCATACCTGTAGAAGTCTTCATCGAAAAGTAGGCCACTTCCTGACCTTCAGCATTTGGTACAGGACGACGAGCAATCAAGAAGATACGATGCATCTTGAACTTGGCAGCCACATTATCAATGTCAGTAGATGCAGGAGGCAAGTCGCTGACGGTTCCATAAAGTTCCTTCTTGTCATCAATACTCTTCCAGGATTCAATGAAGGATGCACGTTCCATTGTCCCATCAGGTGCAAACAGAGCCTCCAATGCAAAGTTGGCTGCAAAGTAAAAGACTAGGCTCGTTGTCAAGTTCTTAATTGCCACTTGGATTTGTGGAGATGCCGGCTGTCCAGCAGGGACGGGTGCTAGCATGTTAGGATTGTTTACAAGCTCAACAGATTGCTTTCCAGAGCCACCCATGGCAATGGGAGGGTTGAATACGACCTGCTGATTGGCAGGTGATAGACCAAAGGAGTTCTTGTTAAGTTGGATAGCAAGACTCTGGACAGGCACATTGCTTGACACATTTCGCACTTCCATCTCAAGTTTAACAGCCCCCGCCACTTGACGAAATCCAGCCCAAAGCTCGAGACCACCTGATTTCTCGGGTGCACAAACCTTGGCCATGCGTGCTTCAGGAGTGGAAGTAGGAGAGGGTCCACCAAAGAGATCGTCCATTCCTCCGCCACTGGCAGCACTGGCTGGGGTGGCGGCGTTGTCGTTGACTGATAGTCCACCCATATCTAACAAATCTCCACCATTGTTAACATCATTCTCATCCTCATAATCTTCCTCCTCGTCACCTTCTTCGATCTCTTCCCCAACATCACCAAGGCCTAGATCATCTCCCCTAGGAATACGCTTGGCTCTAACAACAAATGCTTCAGGTGGTTTGTGATAGATACTACTGAGAGTAGCAATCTGGCCAACCAACACATTCAACAAGTTGGGTTCTAAACGGAAGGTATCATCCTCAATCACGGGCTTATCTCCCAACACAACAAGTTTGGCAGCCTCGGGATCAGTTGATAATAAACGCCAGTAAATGAAACCTCTATCCCTCAAGTCTGGGTTATCACTCTCTTCAGTTGCAAGGTCAAGAACACGCTGGACCATATCTTGTGTTTCCTCTGGATTCTTAAGGAAACACTTGACAGTTGCCGTTAGAAGCTGCAATTGCACAGTAGGATCCTCCTCCTCGAATGTTTCAAGGAAGGTATCAAGTAGCTCATCGGCATTATCAATCCTCTCGGCATACTCCCCAATAATCCAAATCATACTAGCCTTTGCCTGGGGCTCATCCAAGGTATCAAGATTGTCACAGAGGGTGGCAATAATAGATTCATAACGGTTGGGATAACGGCGGAAGATATCCTTAATAACGATGACGGACTCTTGAACAACATAGTTGACCTTTGTCTGGATAAGTTCAAGAAGGACACCGATACAACGTTCAGCGGCACGTTCTAACTTGACGGCACATCGACCAATTGCTGATACGGACTTTCGAACGAAATCAACATCTACCTCAGTAGCATACTCCTTGAGCTCCAAAAGAACCTGATCAATATTACGCTCGTTAACGAGAGCGATGATGATTTCCAACTTCTCCATCTTAACGTAAATGGGATCATTGTACTTGCAGAAGAATACTTTAATCTCATTCTCAAGGATGCTTGGACGTTTTTGCACAATCAAGTTAATATTCCTCAATGCCACATACTGAATTTCAGGCTCAGAGTTGAGCAATGTTACCAAAGGAGGAGCGAGCTTGCGTGTTAATGCTCGAATACTCTCGGCATGTGCAGTGGCACCCGGTGTTGAACTACCAGCCATAACATCCATGTACGATAGGATAACCTTCACAGCACTCATAACCACGGCACTATTGGCATGTTGTAAACGAGGAGTGACACGTTCAATAATACCCTCAGCCTCACGTGCCTCAGAAGGTGTATATTTGGCAAGTGAATCCAAGATAAAAACTTGTCCCCATTCGGTACATTCATTAAGAGCAGCCAATAACTTTTGCAATACCGAGGCAGTAATTTTCATAACATCACGTCCAGAAGTTTCCGAAATCTCACTAAGAGCGGCAACACCATTGGCAACTACACTGGGGTTGGAATCGGAAATTAAATCATGTAATGTTTCAATAAATCCACGTTCTTGTACTAATTCGGGAGCAATATCATACAGTTTGGCTACACATACTGCTGCAGTTTTCCTCACATACTGTAGTTTTGTTTATTGATATATAGTTTTGGATTAGTGGGGAGTGGATTAATTATGAGTTGTTTGTTGGGGAAGTAAAAATACACAAGATGTGCACATAAAACATATTATACACCAACAAACTAACTCACCGGATCTTCATCCCTCAAAGCCCTGCCAAGAGGATCACATAAATATTCCGTAATCCTATCAACACGAATACATCCCATAGTTCGAACAGCCAACGCTCGAATTAATGGATTAGGATCATTCGCATCCTTAACAAACGTATTAACCGCCAACAGTGTTAACTCTGGTTGACTCTTGGCATAATTAATTATATATAAATATACCAATTTCTTTAATTCAATATTACCAGTTTGGACACAGTTTAATACATCTGGGAAGAGATCTTTGACGTCCTTGCCCACGGTCATACTTGCAATAACTTTTTTCACTGCATCAACTTTGGTTGTTCGGTCAGTTGAGTGTAATTCAAGACGGAGTTCATGCATCTCACCCTTCTTTTGGGTTGTGAAGAATCGTGAATCGGATCCTCCACCGGCTGCGCCATCTTTGGGTGCCATGGTTTGATAATGGCGCGGTTATTAGATATGTAATAGGGGCTCGCTAGTAGTAGCCAACTCAACTTTTTAGTGAATGATAAAATTTTATGAGGATACCTTCAGTCTTCAGCAACTTTCAGTACGCTTGTGTTTATAGGGGGCTGAGAATGGCAATTTGGGGGGCTTAGCACCCCTAAATCCCCCCGCGAGTAATGGGGGCACATTTTGGATACAAATATGGCCATTTATACCCATATATGCGTCATTTGTACCCATAAAGTACCCGTATTGTGTATGAAATAGCCATTTGAAGGCTACTTGAGGCTGACTTTTCGGGGATAACCCCCCGGGCCCCCTATAAACACAAGCGTAACTTTCAGCAACATTCATCGATTTAAGACGGCTTACTAAATCATAAACAAACTACTGACCAATGGATAGTGTATTTGGTGTTGCATATGATGGCGGAGGTACGTTTATCTGTCGTCGGGGATATGCGGTTGTAATCTATGAGTAAATGAAGGAGATATTTTAACACTAAGATGCACCCTGAAAAATTAGATGTATTGTATTGCAATTGTGTTACTAAAGGATGGCTGATATCCTGCTAATAACGGAATGTTCTGGTTTAAATAAGCGAAATTGTGGCTGGGTATTTGTCTATATCTTTGAATTATATGCCATCTTTTCCCTGCTCACCCAATTATTTATTTTTCATAAAACATAACAACATCTATTAATAACTCTACAAATTATACGAACAACAGTGGTACTTGCTACCGATCAGGTTAATGCCCGATCAATCCTAATGTATCAACAGAACCTTGATAAGATAGCTGAACTATCATCACACTCGGCAATGGGCGTATCCGGACCAAATTGTGATCTTGTGAACTTTTCTGAATACATTTCTAAAAATCTTGCACTATATGAACTATCCAACGATGGTATGAGATTATCCACACATGCACAAGCCAACTTTTGCCGTGGTGAACTTGCCAAGGCATTACGTAAGGGTCCATACCAGGTTAATGTTATTTTGGGTGGGTATGATGAGAAGGTACCCACTGGTGGATCAATGTATGTGATGGATTATCTTGGTAGTTGTACGAAACAAAATTATGGTGCACAGGGATATGCTTCCAACTTTTGTCTATCAATCATGGATAGGGATTGGACTGAGGGATTGACGGAAGGTCAGGCCGTGACTCTAGTTGAAAAATGTATGAAGGAGTTGGAAATGAGATTTTTGATCAATCAGAAGAACTTTATTATCAAGGTTATTGATAAGGAGGGTGTAAGAACATTAAAGTATGGTGCTGATCCTACGGATAACTAACAAAAGAATTGTTGGTTGATGTAGAATGAATGATGAATATGGGGGATATGAAAATTGAGGATATGATTGTTGTGTGATTGTTTCGATGGTCTTCAAATAGGTGTCAACAGTCTAGCTCATAACTCATAGAATCCCTTTTCGATTTGGGGGCATTTAGATTATTATAAACAGGACAAGCTACTGCCATTTAGCCTATTACAATAGTCGGAGCTCCACTCCTCCACAACTCAATCACATAAATAAATTGGATGATTGCTAAATTGTAAAGATGATGGCTCTGTATCGATAGAGTGCCTTAGATTCAATATAAATGAGTTCATACTCTGTATCTCTTCAAAATCTTGCGTAGATGTGGCGGGGTTCTATATACAACATCCTTTACAAACACTTTCAATTGGTATGTCCCTACACGCCATACTGTGGGCACGCCCGTCTGCCCCCTAAACATGTGCTTAAATTTTTTGTAGCTATCACGTGCGGCGGCTCTTCGGTTATTAATAAAGCAAGGCAATACGATGGGAATTTAGAATCATTATATGTATAGAAGAAGGGTCAAAGTAATGCCTAGCCCTCAAAAGAATTACCAAGGCGGTGGAATAACTTTAGAGGTAAGTGATGTAACTTTTATGTGTCGATGTGGTGTCCGTGGCTACTTCTTAATTCTTAAGGTGATATTGAATGGAGGCGTTATGTTATATATGTGATGGAGTGAATAAATGTTTAATGCAATATACGGTTTATAATTGCTTAAATGCACCACAATCATGGTAGCAATCATGGAAAGCATTATATAATTTTTGGTGAACAACAAGAAAGGAACTGGGCTGTGCAACAAAAAGAAAGCAACTTAACTACTCCTCTTAAACATAATATACTAACAACCATTTATTAATCTTCTCCTCAATACAAATAGGATCTAAAAGCACAGACGTACCGAAGATTGGCAGAGGAAGAGGGTGGTAATATTGAAAGCAGTTCTCAAAATGTTGCATTAAAAGGGCAAAAGCATTCTATGAATGCAAATTATCCACGCCATCATCCACATCATCCCAGATTTCAACAACCCGGGAGCAGCAGCAGCAGTATGCACCAGTGCAGCATTATGGCAGTCCACACAATAGATATCCTCATCCAAGGGGGCCTGTGAATTATGGACATCCTCCTCCGCCAAATTTTGGTGGTGGATATGCATATGATGTGCATCATCATCACCAGCCCAATCCGTGTTATGAACAAACTTCACGGAATTATACAGATTCACAATTGGGTTTAAAAGGGAGTAATGGTTCTAGATCACAACAACAGGCTAAGAATAAGAATATGCAGCAGCCAATATCTCTACCAATAGCACATCAACAGCACTTGTCATCTCCACCACCACCAAATTATTATCCAAATCCACAACCACTACAGCAACAACAACAACAACAACAACAACAACAACAACAACAACAACAATATTCAACACCCCGTATGCCTCGACATGCAGCAGTATTAAAAGATAGGGGAAGTGCTGAGAATAGTAGTGTAGGATCAGATCAACCAACTAATATTAATGGAGGGTCATCATCGTATGGGTATGAAAATAGGGGAAATGCAAGACCAACACCGAACAATAGTAGAGCTGCACTTTTATATAAGGGAACTACTGCTGCTACTACTACAAGTGGTAAGCAGCCTCAAAGATCTCCAGTAAATGGAAGGTTTACCCCAACAAGGGAACACCATTTAGAGGTGAGTAATTAACAGATGGGAGGATTTATTTAATGTTAGGAGGGGGTGCATAAAATATATTTGTTAAATGGGAAGTGCATATTAATTGCAGAGGATATGTTTTTCACCATTTAATCTCCTTTATCCCTCTTCAATAATTACAGTCACAAGTTCTGTTTGCGACTCCCAATCAAAGGAGGGATGCTGTTCCCTCAACACCGTCAAGTTGTTACAGTGAACCCCCGCGCAGTAAACCGGTGGGGAATAATTATACTCGTATAAAATCACCTGTTCATGCTCCTCCTGCTAGACCTCAGGATGCGCAGCAGCAGAAGCAGCTCCCGGCACACGGATTAACTGTGCATGAGCTCAAGGAGATGACTCGAGCGCGGCTTGCTGAAAGGAGGGAACAACAAGGCAGACTTGCTACCGGTGCAGAGGATATCCCCGGCGGCGTTAGTGGCGGTGAGGGATTATCATCGGATCAATCTGTTCATTCAGTGGGGACACACGGGTCAACCAAAAGTGGTCCATGCAAACTTTCAAATGAACCGGTGACCAGAAATCTTGTGCAATCAAATGATTCTGTTAGATATCAGGGTCAACAGATGCACAATATCCCCCAGTATAATAATTATCCCAGACATCCCAGTCCTGAGTTTGGCACTACTGGGGGTAAAGAGCCTCAATTTAACGGGTTCAATAGAGGTCGGTGTTTCTCAGCGGAGGCAACCACGGGCGTGCCATCCTCCTCATTTGAGCAACATCAGGCTTCGTATTATGACAATGTGCCCTTGACTGGCACGGCCAATAGACAACGATGTGCAACTGTGTCACCACCAGGTATGTCCCGTCTACATGAGGATCGTCCCTTTTTATTCTCAAAAGATGACAAGGATAGGCTAGCGATACCGCCACTGTCTGAACCTCGTATGCGATTTCATTCCACGGGTGGTCTTAATACCAATGGCACTGCCGTGCGTGCTTTTTCGTCGAGTGTGTCTCCTCCGCCAGCTGAGGACGCGGTTACCGTATCGAATAGAAGAAATAAAGCAAATGAAGAGTTTCAACTCCTATCCCCGCCTGCGACGGTGAATCTTACATCACCAAGCAGTATGAATAGGTCAAAGTTTAGTGCAAATGATCGAACGATATCAACGGGAAGTGCCGCTAGTGGATTGGGTGACCTACCTTTATCAATGGCTGAGGCAGTGTTGG
>Ga0214479_100323_pt1 | contig 30196 bp, 25 predicted proteins | sample M1_20Mar14CPVII9_5_FD_165054 | JGI IMG/M metagenome (GOLD analysis project Ga0214479, IMG submission 165054) | Marine eukaryotic communities from Monterey Bay, California, United States - M1_20Mar14CPVII9sort6BwellE14 | ecosystem: Environmental > Aquatic > Marine > Unclassified | place: USA...
TGACATATCCAAAGCTACACATATGTACATTGCTTCATTATGCTTTTCAGAAGAGATGCTAGAAAGACTTGTTGATAAGATTGAAAGAGAAGGAGAGAATCTGCAAATAGTTGCCACAATACGAGAATTACCATTGAAGGAGGAGAGTGATGATACTGATGAAAATAGACAAGCTATATTAGGAAGAAAGCCTTGGCAGGAGTACCTACAGATGTCTTGGACAAAAGGTAGAGGTGAAGGATGTCCTGTTCATTTCTACAGTGTGTCTCGACCAACAAAGTAGTAGTTATGATTATGATTCAAGTCTCCTGAGTATGTGATAAAGCAAGCCAATGTTGCTTTGTCAACGCATTACAACTGGAGAGTAGACGATCATGATCAAAGACGAATACATGGCCGTCGAGTTGATAAAAATGCCTTGCATATGGTACTGGCGGAGCGAGCTACAACTGAATTGAAGAGTAAATTTCAGGGTAGGTCTTAACATTGTTAGAAAGGTTATTATACTATTTCATTGACGATTTAAATGAAGCTTATGTTGACCTCAAGGAGATTTGGCCTGATTTGCAGAAGAAGTACAATCACTATCTCAAGGGTCGTAAGAAGTCTCACACATCTCACTCCGCCAAGGGAGAGTTTATGAAGACTGTTGTGGTGAAGGTTGTTCGTATCCTTCAAAAGTATTGTGCCGACTGTGATATGGAACTTGCCTTGATGATCTCTACTGGATTGGAGGAGGCATACCGTGGTTGTGATCAGGATCACATCTTTGATAATGTTTGTCGATCATTGAATGATGACGAGTGTACCAAGATTCGCAATGTGTCGGCCATGATGAGTTTCACTCTCTTGAAGATTCTACGTGAACTGATCTACTCGGCAATCACTTGCTTCCTTTGCCACGACCGTCGTGCTAATAAGGATTGTGCCAACATTAAGCATCCCAACACTGCTGACAAGTGTGAGAAGGAGTACCCCGAGATTGAGGAGATTGTTCCTTTATCCAAGGTTATCAGTGGCGGTGAGGGAGAGTTGGATGAAATGACTGACGGAAGCGCTATCACAGCGACTATTGAGGAGATGATCAAGAAAGGGACCGACGAATACACGTACGAGCAAGCTAAGAAGACATACGAGGCATCATCTGGTGGTATGAAGTTGGAAGACAACTCAATTTGGACAGAGCCTGACTATGAAAGTGCCCCACGAACTGAGAGGACTAAGCTTTTGAAGAAGACGTTTGATGATACTTTGAAACGCAAGGCTGGAAAGTGTGCATGCTGTGGCCTTCCGATTCGTAATCTACCAGTCAAGTACTTCCAAGGTTTCGATCTACATCATATCAATGAGCTATTGAAGCGATACGAGCCTGCTAATATGTTGGGCTTTAGCATCCAGACAAAAGTGAGGGAGTTTCGTGAGACGGTTCTACTTTGCAAAGCTTGTCACTCAAGTATTACTCATGATGTGGTCTCTTTGAATGAGTTCATGGCAATGTTGCGTCGTGAGGGAGTTATTGATGAGGATGGCAACATCATTCAGTAGAGAGGTTAGAATAGAGATACATAATATTATTATTAGTTTCTTTTTGGATATCTACAACACACAGTAATGTATCTTATTATGTGTTCGGTAATTAGTACGGTTATCAACATTAATCTCTATGCTAACCCAACTCATAGCTCACAATCTTCACCCTCTTTCATTGAGTTGTATCTCCATCATTCTTTTGTTTGACGGGTTAGAATCGAACCCGTACTTGCCCAGTGACTCTCTTGAACCCCCAACCTTTCTAGATAGATCATAAGCCATCAGAGGGCACTCTTCTACTCTGAGACACTATGTCCGAGTGGTTAAGGAGGTAGATTCGAAATCTACTGGGCTTCGCCCGCGCAGGTTCGAATCCTGTTAGTGTCGATATCTTTTGTATTCTAAGTCTATATGTATCTTGATCAATAAGATGATGATTGGAAAGTAGTTTGTATGTTGCTTGTATTAGCTTTAGACTGCAACATAACTTCACCAACAATTGAGATTTGTATTGACATTTGTCTCCTCTCTTTGATGAGAGTATTGAGTATTGACATTTGTCTCCTCTCTTAGAAAGCTATCATGTCTTATAAACTCGCATGATCTTTTGCCGCTGTTTACCACTAGTTCATATATAAGAGAAGTATACCATTGATCAGATGAAGAGGCGAGTGTAAATAACAGTTGGTATGCATGCAAAAAGATTGCATACTCCATCCGAGAGTTGAACTCGGGACCTCAGCCGTGTGAAGGCCGCGTCATGACCTCTAGACCAACAGAGCTTTTCTCAAGGATACCGGAATATATAATTTATAAAAAGTATATTTTACTGAAGTGAAGAGAAGAAGTACGAGATGATTGACGATAATCATCAATGTACGTAATGTACCTATGTAGTGCTACTTCATACGTGCCATTGGTGAATATAAGTGAGGAATAAACAAATAATTATTGTAAATCTATGCTTCAAATATATCCTAAAGGATAAGCAAAGACCTATAGCAAACGTATCTACAATAGATATAATTTGAGACCATACGATACGCTAAAAGCTGTTCATCATATCAGACTCAAAATAATCCATAAACTATTATCATAAGAACTATTTAGTATCTTACTACAGAGATTTATTGCAACACAATATTAGGTAAATGAGATGGATAAGCATAACAACCGACGAGATGAGGGCAGGAAACGCAGCCGACATCACCATAGCCGGAGTAGAAGTGGTAGTAGAGAGGACGATGACGATGATAGTTATCACAGACGACGTCACAAACACAAATCTAAATCTCGTCACAAAAAAGATAGATATTACGATGATGATAGTAGCAGTAGTGAATCATCAACTGATAAGAAAAGGCACTCAAAGAAGAGGCACCGTAAAGATAAGAAAAAGAAACATAAAAAGAAGAAGGATAAAAAAGATAGGCATAAGAAAAGCAGTAGGCGCCATCACAGTCGAAGTAAATCGCCATCTCCAATAGTTGAATCAAAAGCACCTCCAGGGGCTCATGAACTAGCATCAGCACTAACACAACTCTTTCATGCATATCCTGCCATGTCATCTTTAGATGAGGGTGGTATTCCTCTTTTATTTATACAACTGAGTAGAGGCACTGAGTATAACTTATCACAAATGCCAGATAGAAAGTTAGCGTGTCTATTACAAGTTGTGTTTGAGGCATTAAAAGTTCATGGTATGGAATTAGGAAGTGATGGGGCTTGGAAATGGGGAAATGCTCCAACGGGTGGTGGAAATGATAATGACCTTGCATTATTGCGTTTAACCCGTGCATTATTGAGCGGAGCAGGGGTTACTATTGACAGTGTAGTTAAGTATGAAGAAGATCAAATGCAAAAACTTAAGCAAATACAACAAGAGAAAAGTAGTAAAGATGAGTCACAAGTAAAAGCAACAGCTACAACAAATGCACAAGAAGTAGAAGAGAATGAAAAGGATATCAGACATCGTAAGCGAGTAGAAAGAATGACTTCTCAGTTGTTAGATAGGTTCGATCCAAAAGATTCATCTTCTTCCGAGTCCTCTCTTTCTAATGAATTGCAAGGTATTTGTGATGTATTGAATGAAGGGGAAAGCATCCAATTGGATGGTATCGAAAATAGCAAGCTCAAAGCGACACTAACTCAGTTATTTCAATTGGTTGGCTTGGAATTGGTTGAGATGGATGAAGAAGATAGTGATGATGAGGAAGATAATAATGACAGTAATAACGGAGAAAAGGCAATGGGATATGCACTACCTGATACGGCTACTAGAGATATAGTAGCTTCAAACCTCAATGAAGTACTGCGTGTATGTCGATTTCGAAGTAGTGGTGGATCTGAAAGTGCCCCAACATCGTGGAAATCAACATTACATCAACCTGACAATACACATCATGCACAAGAAGAGAGCAGTAGTGACGATGAAGACGGGCCAGCGCCACTAGGTACAGTTGCAGCAGCGAAAGCAGCCAAACGCAAACGTCCACCGCCATCACAAAACAACAAAGCAAAGGCAGGAGAAATAAATGAAGGAGGAAGAGAGGAGTGGATGCTAGTTGCAGGTGAACACGACTTCCTGAAAGGTATATCAAAATCAACAAAGAGTCGGACTTTCAAAAACGAGAAGATGCGCGGACAGTCCATTGCTGCCACCGCTGCCAGTGCCCAACCAATCAATCCACAAGTATTAGAAGAAGTCAATGCAATACAGAAAGCATATGAGCAATCAAGAGGTCAGTCATTATTTGATGCACATAGGGAAAAGGTACAACAGAAGAAGGAAGAGGAGAAAGATAAAAAGGAGTGGAAATGGAGCAGAGATAAGAATTTGGATGATGGACGTAGAGTTGATAAAAATGCCTTGCATATGGTATTGGGCGGCGCTACAACTGAGTTGAAGAGTAAATTTCAGGGTAGCTTAGGTCGTAACTAATAAATTGATACACTCAGATATCTATTCCAACAAAGCCTAAGTTGTTTGTTGATTTGACTCCACTTTGTCCCCGTGACCTTCCCCAATCCTTGGCAACAATAGAAGCTATTAGAGGGCAGTACTTACGTCGAGACACTATGTCCGATCGAGTTAGAGTTAACATAAAGACGAATGTGATGGAGCTCAAGTAGGCTTGAATCCTGTTAGTGTTGATTATCTATTGTATTCTGAGTTTATAATATACCTTAATCATGATCGGAGGAAGGTTATTATACCATTCCATTGGCATATAAAACTATTTGACACTATGTCCGAGTGAGTCAGAGTAAACACGAGACGACTTTGACAAAGCTAAGTATGGCTTGAACTCTGTTAGTGTCGATAATCTTTTGCATTCTGAGTCTATATGATCTTGATTGATAAAGATGATGACTGAAAAGTAGTTACTATGTTGCTTGTATTAGCTTTAGACTGCAACATAACCTAACCAACAATTGAGATGAGTATTTAACATGTAGTATTGCTTGTCAATTAACTTCCAATCTTCATTCTCATTAACTCATTACAGTTTGTTTCGCCCATGATATTCTTAAGCTTTTCCATTAGCACGTCATGCCGAGGTTGACCACCTGGTTGCGGATTCAACTCCATTTCTGTTCTCATTTGTAGAGTCGCTGCTCGATAAAGGCAGTCCAATGTCTCTTTCCTTTGTTGTTGTATATCATCATTAGTCAGGTTTGAAAAGTCATCTTCACTACTTCGTCCACTACCACTATCAATCAGATCGATAGCCTTCCTGTAAGCGGTCACTGCTTGTTTAAAGTTGTTTTGACTAGACTGTATGTCTTTAGATTGATAACTTGCCAGGGCAGAAGTAGATAAAGCGGAACCAAAGCTATGCCAAGTGGAGATGCTTGTCGAGTCACAGTCGATTGCTTTCAAGTAGTGGTCTATCTCAGTATCAATATCATCGCATAATGTTCCAAGATTGCAGTGGGCATTGGCTAGTACTCTATTGGAGACGCCTGGTGTCTTAACGAGACGTTTCAATACATTTGATTCCTCTTGAGTATTGCCCAGTTTTGCATAAGACTGATATAGAGTTTGTAGAGCATCTCCATCTTTTGGATCTACACCAAGACAAACATTCATACATTCAACAGCCTTTTCGTAGTCCCCGGTTTGATAGTATCCAATGGTACCGAGATAGTATGATGCCGAACAAGAATGTGGATTTGCAGTATGCAGACAATCCTTGACCACATCTAATGCCTTGGTTTGATATCCTTCTTTTTCATATATATGAGCCAAGTTGGCATACGGTAAATCACACCTCGGATTGAATGCAATCGCTGCCTCGAGACAATCTCGTACCAGAGTTGCATCAGACGAGCATGGATTATCCATCAACTGTCTTGTTACCTCGACCTTCTTTTTGTGCATACAGAATCCTCCTATTATGTACCTCGTTCCACTTTCTAAAGGATTGCCACCGTGACGAATCCCACCCGGTCGTACTGTACATTGTCCAATATCCATTTCAATGATTTTGTTGCTTGAATTGTCCTCCCCACCGACTTTTGTGAGGCCTTCAACAAATGTCCCCCCACCTTGATATTCACTATTAGAGTTTAATGCAAATGTAAATGATAGACAGCCTTGATCAGTATGGATCTCAGTTCGTAACCCAGGTGCATGGATATATTTGAACATGTATGCATTATCAACAACTAGATTTTCAATACCATCACAGAAATCTGGGAATTGATAATTAAGTGCTTCAAATAATCTTGTCTTCACCATACGAGTGAACCACTCTTTAATTTCCGGCGGGCCATCCTTGATGAAGAATCCTTGAACATAATATTGTCCCGATTCCATCTTTGGCCATTCTCGTTGTTGTCCATCTTCATCTACTGACGAGTAATACTCTTCAGCCTTTTGTATAATTTCATCACATTCTTCTTTGGTAAACATTGGTGTTTCTCGTATTGTGGCAACTATTTGCAGATTCTCTCCTTCTCTTTCAATCTTATCAACAAGTCTTTCTAGCATCTCTTCTGAAAAGCATAATGAAGCAATGTACATATGTGTAGCTTTGGATATGTCAAGCTCGAAGAGATCACCCTCGATTAATTCAACCATAGGTATTATTATGTCATCGTTGTTATTTATACCCCAGCTCTTCTCGGCCATCTTTCGAATTCTTTTTGCATTTCCACTCTTTACGAGATTGTCCCATGTTTGTATTGCAATATTGGAACGAGACGGAGATAATTCGATACCAACAGATCTAATTACTGATGGCAACTCAAGATGGGATTGCATAACAAGCCTTCCGCCTCCACTACCTAAATCGAAAAACTGATAGTTTGGTTTATAATTTGTAGTATCTTGTCTTATCAAGCCCATATAATCAAACAGCTGTCGAGATCCTAGTGATGTAATTTCTCCATAAGTCGAAGGTTCTGGTGCTGCGTCTTTATCACTTTTGTATAAAATGTCATTATCTGTTGGAAGTCCTGTTTGGCAATTAACGAATTTTGTTTCTTCTTCTGATATTGCAAACAATGGTTTATCTCCAGCAGCTGAACAGTCTCCTGATAATACTGAATCTGATGTTTATGATATAAATATATGAAGGAAATCATTTTGAGATAAAATAAGACACTTCACAATATGTAACAGGAGGACAATGATGTCGGATACATACCAACTTCATTTCTTAGATCAAATTCCATTGCATTCCGTGGAGGTGGGGCCAACATCGGCCTAGTAGAGGAGAGGAGAGAGAGCATAAAGTATGTTAGCCATCGACATCAACGATACATTATGTGGTATCACATATCTAGTAGTAATGATGGATGTGTAATGATGGATGTGATGTGGTAAAAACTCAAAAGGATAAGATAACGATAAGTATACTCTACTTACACTATTGGGCCTAGTACCTCAGGAGGGACAGACAATACTGCCGCTGCTACTCGAAGGGCCAGGTTCATGATGATAACGGGGTCTATTAATCAATTAGTAGGGTGATATGATGGATGTTGCTAAAACATTGACATTTGACATTGTATGTAGGTAATTTTTTAGACTCTCATGGTGACCAGTAGACTATCAGACTACAGTGCAGTTATTAGTTACGATACAAGTTACACTGCTCGAGCATGATATAATGAGAGTTGATGGTGCAACGTCTGTAAAAAGAAAAGGTTGAGGTAGTAATAATTTTAAAGGTTGAGGTATTAATAAAAAACTAATAAGTATGAACGAAGATTCAAAGAAGGTGGGTGACGATGATAATAATAATATGGTAATGATTTGATATGACATACAACAATACTGATGAAGACCTGATCAATACGAATGAAGGAAGTAGTAATAGTAATACTAATAATAATGAAGAAGGAGATGACGAGTTTGATAATGAAGAAATACAGGAACAAATACAAATAGAAAGGATAAGACGACGGAATCAAATTATAGTATTTCTCATCCTAACCGCGGTTATTATATTTGTCATAATCGATTCATTTACAACAAAGTATGTATCAAGTGCATTCACATCCCTTTACACTTGGATAGATTGTAATCCTACTGCTGGAGCATTCGTTTTGACGTTTGTTGTGGCCCTTAGTACTCTACTCTTCATACCAGGAGCATTGCTTACGATTGGATGTGGCTTAGTTTATGGAATGATAGTTGGGTTGGGGAGAGGAGTTGTCATCGGTACAGCAGTTGTATTCGTAGGCGCAAGTATAGGAAGTATATTAAGCTTCATCTTGGGTAGATATTTGCTCAGAGATTGTGTTAGTAAATGGCTCGATAGATACTCATTGTTCAAAGCAGTTGATAAGACTATGGAAAAGAAGGGCTTCAGAATCTTTTGCCTATTAAGACTCTCTCCAATTATCCCATATAATGCTTTGAATTACATCGCAGGAGCCACAGCAGTATCTTTTCGTGATTATACTTTAGCATTGATTGGTCTATTACCAGGTGAGTGAAGTTTGAATTAGTAGTTTATGGTCCGTGCACATATAACTCATAAGTATTGTCTCTTCCCGCAGGCACTGCATTATTTGTATTTGTTGGTTGCAGTGCAGGTTCATCTATGGACATGGGCGATGGCAGTAATGATGTCGAAAGAGGAGCTAGAATTGCTTCAATTGGTAAGTGACTCCAAAGTTCACACACCTCAGTTCTACATGTTGACTATTACTGATACATTGTCTCTTATGAAAGTGGTAGGAGTAGTTGTAGGCGTGCTCGGCATAGTTGTGATATCATGTTATGCAAAAAGAGAACTGAATTCAATCATTTCTGAACAAGATGAGCAAGACAACAATAATGATGGCGAACAGGTAGAGTTAGGGCAACAACAGGAAGTAATAAATTGTGATATTGAAAGAATAGATTCGACAGAGATAATATCTGACGAGAGAGATACAGAGCATAAGATAGGAACTTAAGCTAATAGTATTTATTTATCTACGATATGAAGGCTATGTCGAGTGAGAGTTGACTTAGTTCATTCCACGTGTTATGATCTTGCTGGTGGTGGTCCCTATTCGCGCGGTTTTATTGCGAATTGCGGCATACATTGCCATTGATCAAGAGAAGATAGCTCTGTAAGTCTAGATTAGTCGGTTAATAGTTATTACGGTGCTAGAGGTATTTGATCGTTGTTTTGGTATATCATGTGTGGTATTGGTTTACTTTGTCATAACAACAAACCATGTGAAGATAATAATCATGTTGCCATTTTAGAGTTGAATAGACAACTATCACAAAGTTTATCAAATAGGGGACCAGATGTACCGTGTAAACAATATCATGTACAAAATTATCAAGAATATAATATAACCCTCCATGCTAGTGTACTGCATATGCGAGGCCATCAACCTTTGGCACAACCAGTATTGTTTTCCGCATTTTCCTCTGATGATGATCAAAAGAGTGCTCTTTGTTGGAATGGTGAATGCTACACATATACAGAGGAAGAAACAAATGAATGCAGTATGAACAACAATCTAATATATGCAAACATGGTCGAGCTAGTATCAATAGAAGAACAACAATCGGATACCATTTTAATATCAAACATATTGCAAAATGCCATCACTCAATCTCAGGTTGATAATAATGATGAACATGATGCTATTACAAAGGCCATCAGTAGAATACATGGTGAATTTGCCTTCATATTATATGTTCCAAATTCAAGATCAATTTACTATGGTAGAGACTGTTTGGGAAGACGGTCTTTGCTCATCAATAAGTCTATTGCAATCAATGGTATTACGGCTATATCATCAGTAACAATTGATATGAAGAATAATACATGGGAAGAAATATCACCAGGAATTGTGTATAGATTGGATTTGTGCACAAATGAACAGACATCTATACCTATATCCAGAATTATAAATATGAATATTCAGAGACTAGTATCGGATATGTCAATAAAGGATAAGATCGAATCCAAAGATCAATAAGCACTAGATGTGCAACGAGGTGTTTATGGGATCCAAAATAGAAGATAGGGTTGCAGCATGTCTCAGTCCAGTTCCTCCTAGAAAAATGAATTTTCTTGAGGTCGAAAACTTTCTCAACAATTCTTTTTGTTAGTGATAAGCAGAGCCACTCCCACCCTTGATTAGGTCTTTGGTCAAAGACTTGACAAATAACAAGTTTCACTTTGCAATAAGGGCATCATTGAATGCAGCTAGTCATGACGATTTCGTAGTGGTGCTATTTGTGTCTATCGACGCTCTAGAAGCAACAAAATCAATCAAAACATAATTTCCTCAAGATTTGTAAAGGAACTGGACTGAGACATGCTGCAAGCCTACATAATTTTGGATCCCATAAACACCTCGTTGCACATCTAGTGCTTATTGATCTTTGATCGAATCATTAGATGCAGCTGCAAACAATCTGCTACAACTTTTGGACAAGTCTGTGCAACGACGAGTAATGCATGCACCAACTTCGAAATCAAAATCTACGACTGATGCATCAGTGGCTGTACTGTTTTCAGGGGGTATCGACTCTGTTGTTCTGGCTGCATTATGTCATCGACATGTGCCTCATAATCAACCTATTGATTTAATCAATGTATCATTCTATAATGATAAAACAAATGGTGGAAACAACAATATACCTAATTCTCCTGATCGATTAGCTGCCATTCTCTCCTATGATGAGATGCTACTTCGATTTCCAGAAAGGAATTGGAGATTCATTGCTGTGGATGTTCCATATCAAGAAGTACTGGATCATGAAAAACACATTCGACAACTCATCTCTCCCTTGGAATCGACAATGGACTTTAATATATCAACTGCATTTTGGTTTGCTGCTCGTGGTAAAGGAAGACTATTAAATATGGATGAAGTAGAGAATGTTAGAAGAGGTTTGAATGAAAAGAAGGAAGACACTTCGTCACAAGAACCGCTTCTGCGATTTGCAAATGGTGACCAATCTATAAACAACAAGAAGGAGATATCAAAACAAACTTGTATACGACCTGGCTGTACACGTCTTGCTCCTGTATCGGGCTGTCTATTCCATGCATGCAAGTTTTGTTGCAAAAAGTATCAAGGACCCATTAGCTCGTATCTTGGAAGAAATGCAATGATATGCCCAATTCATAATGGTAACAACAAACATGTAAAAGAGAAGAAGAAGAAAAGAGAAAAGGTATCAACTCCTTCTGCTTTAGGCTCAGGTAAAATAACAACATCTCAGACAAAGATACTATTGAGTGGCGTTGGGGCAGATGAACAAATGGCAGGTTATGGTAGGCATAGAACAACTTATCAATGCAACGGGTACGATGCATTACAAGAAGAGCTTCAAATGGAAGTTGGTCGTCTATGGATACGAAATCTCGGTAGAGATGATCGATGTCTTTCTGATCATGGAAAGGAAGCGCGATTCCCATACTTGGATGAAGATCTTGTTGCTTTCCTTGAAGCAATATCCGTTGATCAAAAGTGCAATTTAGATCTACCACCGGGTGAGGGAGATAAGTTGATCCTTAGAAAGGTTGCTAGAATGATTGGTGTAGAGGTGAGTGTATATTCTGTACAATATTGATATATTTCATGTCTTATGTCTTGCTAATATTCACTAACTCTTCAACCTTGTATTGAAGGAGTGCTCAACCCTTGTGAAAAGAGCCGTGCAGTTCGGTAGTCGAATTGCAAAAGTGTCAGATAAGAATCGATTTGGTTCTTGTCGCAAAGCTTCTGGGCAAAGAGCTATTCAAGAGGCAAAATGAAGATATGAATATCATTTATTGTCGATTGGTATATGCCACACTGTTGGCACTCGCTTGCCAGAGACTGTTATTATGAAGTGAGTTATTTTGTTCTGTCTCTGGCCACAGAATATCTGCTCTCAATAAAAATGGCTGTGCTTACAGTGTGTCTCATGCTATCATCACACACACCCAAAATAAGTACCATATCATTAAAAAATCGACCGTTATCGACACCTCAAGCTTAAAAGATAAGACAATATCTACAACATACAGAATATCAACATTGAAAAGACTCATACTCTACTGTTCAAATAAAACTTTCACTATACATGTTACATTATATTATATCCAACCACTAAAGGTCACCGCCAAACTATCGCAAACAACCACTACAAAAGCTGGGATATGATGATACTACAATTTTTATCGCCGCAAAAACAACACTCACGCCCCAACAGCCGTGGAAGGAGCTGCGGAAGTAGATTGCTTAGTCGAGCCATTGCCTCCCGGCTTCCCCCCACTTGCCATGAACGAGTGGTCCTGTAGGAAGAAACAAGAGATATTAGACACATGACACATGTTAATAACACACACTTGAAAGAAACTCAGGACCTACCTGCTCGAAACACAAACAAAGAAATAGCATCGAGAAACCCAAAAACAAACCAACAAAGCCAGCAAGTGAGAATACCACGAGGAAGTTCAAGCCACCCTTGCTGTAATCACTAGCATACTTGGCAAGGAGATCAATCTCATCAGTAGTTGAGTGGATTGTAGATTCCTCATACCAATATTGTGGTACAATCTTGCCACCTACAACATTGGGTGTTAACAAGTTTGCTGCAGAGCAGGGGTAAGTGAAGGTGTTCCTATTGAGTGTTGTGAGATCGTTCTTGTCGGCAGATGCCAATGCACCAAATGTTGTTGTTCCTGTGGTGGCATAGCATGAATTGCCACCCTTGGAGTTGACAGGCACCTTGCATTTGTCGTTGGTAGCTGGGTCGCATTCCCAAATGGAGTAACTTGTACCAAATCTCATCCTCTGGCGAGCACCCAATCCGGTAGCAAGCTCAATGTCAATATGAGATTGAAGATCCTTGCTCTGTGAATCAACATAGGCCTTGTCCACGAGTTGGTAGTTTGTGGCAGTGGGAGAAAAGGCACCAGGAGCAGAAGATGTTGATGGACGGTAAATCTTAATACCATTACCATCAGATGTATCGGCGTAGGTGTTATCTTGTTGGGTGTACAAGGCTTCGTCGCCATTGACAAAGAGTGGCTCGTGAATATACTCGGGACGGCCCGTCATCGCTGGACCACTCATGTGACCAACAGGTTGTAATCCACTGAATGGCAAGCCGGAACCATTATCCTCGAGCTCATCGAAAGCAAATGCCGTCACGTTGGGAATCATACGAGCACTAACGATGCATGTGTCAGTTCCACAAACCTTGTTGTATTTGAAGTTCTCGCGAAAACCTTCAAAGACAAAGTCGATTGACTTCTTTGCACTAGGAACATACACGGGATACGCCTTCTCGGGAATGCCGTCAGAGATTTGACTTGTTCCAACCTTGACATAGAGTCCCTTGGGTGTGAAGTACTTGCCAGAACTACCAGTGACGGGGGATGAGTATTCAGTCGATGCAGTGTTGGTTACATCATCTTGGCGAAGACGATCATTGCCCGTGCTGTAGTAGCTAATGTGTTGAGTACTTCCATCGAAGGATTCGTAGTATCCAAACTTTTCATGCTCGTCAATCTCAGTTCCTTCGGCTGGGCACATGAATTCAGATGAGGTGGTTGACTGCTCGTTGTCAATCCAGCTCTGTAATGCGGCACCAAGATCGATTGCGTTGGCAATAGACGTGTCGAGTCCAGCATAGTTGGGATCGACAACTCCAGCAACCTCAAAGAGACATCCTTCACCCATGAGATCATCACCGCCGTGCTGTCCTGCAGCCAGGCAACATCCTTGACTTGACCACTCATCACTTCCGTTGGCACAGACACATTCTTCGTATCCAGGTGCGTTAGCATCGAGTTGAAGAGCAGCGTTGACGGCAGTGCACTTGGCAACAGTTTCAAAGGTGGAGGTGTATGGCTTACACTCAATGCTACCAAGCTTGATCTTGTCAGCATCACTCGTTTCTTGACGTTCGGGGGCATTGCCTGAGCACTCGCCTTCGAGACATGTAGCAAAGCAGACAGAACCAACCTTACTCGTGTAGTCGGCAATGTTTCCAAGCTTGAAGGAAAGGTCGGCATCTACTTGTCCGGTGAGCATACGCTTGGCAAATTCAGTCGAGCTGAGTGGAGATGAGAATGACTTCTTCGCCTGATCCATTTGAGCGCGGAATGCCACCATGCCAAGATAGGCTGAGGGGTAACCAAACATCAAATCGTTAATGGTATGGCTTTGGATCAATGCGGTGTGGATTTCAGTCTGTCCAAAGGTAGTGGCAGAGAAGTTGTCGCCCGATCCATCATACTTTAACTCTCCCGCGGACTTGATGGCAACGCCTCCATCTTGTGATGCCAAGAGACTCAACTTTGAGAGAAGAGGACCCTCGTCATCAAAATAGGTGTTACAGTTTGTGTATGCTGGTGGCACGCCAGTATTGCGTGAAGTGGCCAGAGTGTAGTCATCATCCTTCATACAGCATGCACAATTGGGAGATGCCGTGTCACCAAGCTGGTTGTCAGTACATTGAAGCTTACCGGCAACACCAATGTTGGCAATTTGCTCCGAAGAGCAGGACATTGAGAGAATCATGTTCACTTCGTCATTCATTGCACCGAGGAATGATAAGTAGTTGGGGGAAAGGTTTGTGACAGTGTCGTCCATGGATAGATGAGTCGCCAGCTCACGTTTGGACGTGGGGAGTGTTACCTTGGTACCAGTGGCAAGGCTAAGATCGGCAGTGCGTTGCAAGTTGGACGTGGCTGTTACGTCCTTGTCGAGAGTGAGGTATGCATTGGCAGTGCTATACTCGAGAGTTCCCTTTGAATCAGGAGTAGTGGCATCCGTTAATAAACTTGCACCTTGAGAAACATCGTATGCAATTGAGTACTTCCTAAGATTGTACGGTCCTTGCTCGACGACATTGGCATCACTACCACCTAAATATTCCTTGGGATTGTCAATGCTGTAGAAGTTGTACTTCAAATCAGTCGTTGCCTTGTCTTCCAAGTTAACAGACGTTAGTTTTTGCAATGTCTTGCTATCACTTGTGCAAGTCTAAGAAAGAAAAGAAAGGAGATTGACAAAAAGGAAAGAGAGAAGATGAGATTTGTGTAAAAGAAGACATGACCAGGCAAGAGAAGCAGCAAAGTCAATTCTTACATTGTAGATTGATCCACGGCCTCCTCCAATAGTTTCAATTTGCAATTGTTTTCCATCGTTAACGACACTGTTTGTAAATGTTCGTTCAACTGCGACGTAACATCCTGCGAGAACGATGAGACCACCGCCTCTAATAACATTACTATTCACCATTCTTCTGAATGCTTGCAATTAATGCTTTGCAAATGATTAAACTCAAGGAGAATGTTGAATGAAAAGGGAAAAAAGAGAGAGAAAGAGGAAAAGAAAAGAGAAGAAACGTTGCAAATTTTTAAAAAAGTTGTGGGACTCAGCAAGTCGGTATGCTACACTTCCCGTTTTTTTTATGGTCTTCTCTTGGTTTGCAATGAGTGACATCAATTCATATGCAAGTCGAGCTTTTCATAATCTATAATCCACTCAACTACTGATGAGATTGATCTTCTTGCTAAGTATGCTAGTGATTATAGCAAGGCCGGCGTGATGAACTTCCTCGTGGTATTCTCACTTGCCGGCTTTGTTAGCCTCTTCTTAGGTTTCTCGATGCTCTTCTTGTGCTTGTGTTTCGAGCAGGTGAGTCTCTTGCTTGTTTGCATTTGTCCGGGGTTGTGTATCTAACAAAATCATATGTTTTTGTGCATCTTAGGATCATTCCTTCATGGCAAGTGGGAAACCAACAGCGGAGACTCGACAACTAAGACATCGACCGCAGCTCCTTCCACTGATTAGCTTCTTTTGTGGTGATAAATATATAGTAGTATCCTCATATCCCAGCTTCTGTCATGGATAGTGGTGGCGGCGAGCTACTATTAGTGGGTGGATATAATATAATGCAACATGTATAGTAAATGAGTCTAGGTATAAGTAAACTAACCTACTCATAACTTATAGCTTAATTGTAGACTTTACTTGACTTGGCATCCACGACGCGCGACACTAGCTTTGTATATAAAAGGATACATTTCGAGCTTGACATTCCTCCCCATATAAATACACTTAAGCCTCCTTCTTCTTTGGTGAGGGAAGAGATGAAACGAGGACATAGAAAATGACACATGCAATATGTCCAGCAAAGTAGTAGTTCTTCCAATTGACTAGCGCCCAGTCAAATGCAAGTAGTTGGAATGGCTGAATCATATACTGAACAATCAATGATGTGACCACCCTAGTAACGATTGCATATGGACCCCATTTGCTGCCGTTGTCAAATCGTGGAGATAACTTCTTCCTTCCAAGCCTTTCACAGAATGAAATCAATGGCACAGACATGAAAAACATGTAGTATCCGGGGTAGAAACCATGCCAGAATGCAGACATACCATAGGTTGCAAAGAGAGAGCCACCGGTACGAATGTAAACATACTTTGCTAACCAATTTGCTGTCTTCTTATTCCAAGCAGCACTTAAAGTTTTGAGGTTTGGTGCAGTCTCAAACTGGATGACATCAATATTGTTGGAAACTTCCCATCCCTTTGGCTTGCCATTGTCATCGAAACCTTCAAACCCAGCATACCAAATGTTATTCGCTCCCTCGGCATTCATCCATGCAAAGTAGTATTTGAATCTAATGAAGAAGAGTGCTAACCATGAATATCCATAACGAACATATGCGGGCTTAGCCAACATCTCCGCTGTGATTAGGATTGGATCGGCATTTTGAGGATCGGCAGGATCCAACAGTGGGTACATTCCGCTACCAACGACAAAGATACCCAGGCACAAGAGACTTCCTAGTAAAGGACGGAGTGTAGGCCAAATCTGACTAGGGATCTTACCCTTTGGCTTACCCGACTTGTCATACAATAATGATCCATCACATGCATTTTCATAAAACTTGTACTCATATGCTGGACCAGCAAGGACGGTGGCAAAGCAAAAGGTATATCCAAGATATTCAATAATGCCAGGTAGCGATCGTACACTAACATCAGCACATTTCTTGGCAGCCCTATCCTCCTTTCCTTTGTTGAGTAATTCTCCGTCATAAAGATTATATGCTAGAGAGTATAACTTCATAGTTAGGACCATTTGTGGACCCGTGAAGTCCATATCCCATCCAAGATAGTTAATGTATTGACGATGTAAATGTCCAGCAGTAATGTACAACATCATAAATACTGGCACTACCGTCTTGGCTGTTTTAGCAGGTAAAACTAAGAAGATGATATAAACGGCCATGGAACTGATTAATTGATGAATCCATTGAATTCCAATAGTAAATTGAAGTAAGAATGCACCAAGGATGAAGGAGAATAGATGTTTAATTTTCCCATTGGGCAATGCAAGCATAATCATTCCAAGTGGGTAGCAGATTAGCATACCAAGTAGGTATTCAAGTGTTTCGACATCTTGACCAGTAGTTTGGGAAAGAGATTCGACTGTTTCCTTTACAAATCCGGGTACTGTCGTATGATATGATATGTATAGAGATATACATAGAAGAGGAGGAGACAAATTAGTGTTGTGTGCATATCATATGTTCAATCAATAGTAAAACAGTAAAATAATACCATTGCAAACGATATTTTGCAGAGTGGTAGAATGCAAATCAACCACATATTATGCGATGTATTGCAACTGATACTACTAGCTAACACAATATTAGTTGATGGTAAACTCACCAAGTATGACAGTCGGAGCACAGTACTTTTCAAAGGAATAAGCGAAATCAATCAACTTCTGAATGCCCTCTTGGGCAGCTACAGGAAGGACGCGCTCCATGGTTCTCTGTTATGATGCCGTCTCTCTTTTGTTATTTGCAAGCCACTGCTATTAAGAGCTACCTATTTAGGTGACACGCTGACGTACAAATGAATAAATGAAACATTTTTTTGAATCTACCCATATGAAATATTACAAGTGGAGTCATCTGCAATGATGATCAATATAGTGTGAGTTGGACATCTAGACCTCTGCTGGGGTGGGGACTCAAGCCGCCATGGGGCTTTGGCATGGTGGGTCGATGATAGGTACAGCATTATACTAGGTATCAGGGTTATAAGTGAAAAGGCATAAGCTAACAATTTCATTTAGAAAGATAAGGTACAAGTACTTCTTCTTATTTTCTCTGAGTATTTGTGTACACAGTAACATATCTATATTATATTGCAAACCAACTTCATTTACCTCCATTTACCCCTCACAGACTTGGTAAACTTTTCATCGGCGTCACCCAATAAGTTCAATAACAAGGAATCGGCATTCAAGTAAATCTTATTGCCCGATCCTGCTACAATATCTGCAATATCCTTGGCAGCATCGATTCTACGCAACTTCATAAATCCTGGATTTCTCTTTACAGCAGTACCAATCAATTCAGCACTCTCAGCTTCTCCTCTTGCCTTGGTAATGATAGTCTTCTTCTCCTGTAGTGCACCAAGAACAATATACTTGGCACGTTCGGCATCCTGCTGTGCCACCTGCTTAGCCTCAACGGCCTTGGCATACTCTGGACTGAATGCTAAATGTGTAATCGCCACATCCTCCAACAATACATGAAATCCCTTACACCTAGCCGATAATTCCAATGAAATAGCAGCACTAACCGCCTCTCGCTTTGTTAATAATTCACTAGCATTATACCGAGCAACAACTGCCTTGGCACATTCATTCATTAAACTGGGTAAGATACGCTCATCATAATTCTTACCAAGATGACGGTATATCCAAACTAAATGGTTGGTATCTGGTTTATGCAATACACGAACGCCAATAGTAACCATTTGTAAATCTTTAGACCCAGTTAATGTTTGTAAGTTCACTGGTCGTGTACGGATGTCATAAATAACCGGTCGTTCAAACCAGGGAATGTTAAAGTTTAATCCCTCATTGTAAATTGTATCCTTCATACCTAAGAGACGATTGAATACAACAGCTCGATGACCTCCCTCGACTGTAAAGATGGAGTTGTAGGCACCGTATCCTAATCCACCAGCAACCATTAATGATCCCGCTGCGGCTGATGCAGCCTTTGCAGCTCCGGCACCACGTCCTGGACCTTTTCCTCCACCAGCTCCACCAGCACCTCCTTTTGGTATGTTTTGTGCCATTTTTTGGAATGCATCCTTAAATTTCTGAGCCATTATTGAAAATAATTATTAGTTTTGTTAAGTGGTTTAGTAGTTATTATGTTTGGATGATAAAGATATGCGATATTGTTGAATAGTAATAGATATACTGTATAGTGATTATTATATCCAATAGATGAGTTGCTTTATAGTGTGTAGAATGTTGTGATGATGGCGAGGCAATTGGCAATCAGCAGGACTGTAAAAAGATTTTAATTTTGTGGGCAAGCTAGGATACCGGCCCTCAAACTACATATCTAATTCACCTCATCGATATCGACTCGACCAAACCATACTAAGCCTTACGTTTCTCAACCTATTAATACCAATAGAAGTTAATAATAATGCCCCTAGCAATATCGGCGTCTTCCAAGCAAACTCATTATGATATCCTAAAGATAAAACAATCAGCAACTCAAGAAGAAATAAAATTTGCTTATCGTTCATTAATAATAAACTGCCATCCAGATAAGCAAATAGCTAATAATACCGATAAAGAAGAAGAGAATAACACTTGTGAAGATGTCATAATCTCAATGGGTCTCTCTGCTATCGATATCGATGAGGATACCACTGAGGATACCAATGACAATGGTCAAATTGATACTCTATCAAATAAGAACAAGCAAACAATCATTTCATCATCAAAGACAGAAAGCATATCAAATACAATAGAAGAAAAGGAACAAGAAGAAACTAGATTATCGTTTCACAACATACAAGCTGCATACAATTGTTTACGAGATCCTATGAAACGCCGACAATATGATGAACATATAAGTAGGAATGACGAGCGTACTGAATGGAAGTTGAAAGGTGCCATAGAAGTGAATTTGTCGGAGATGGAATGCGATTGGTGTTGTGTAGTAGATGAAAATGATGGTAATGACTCGGATAATACAGATGATGAAAGTAATGGAGGAGGAAGTGTTACACATGATATCAATGATGATAATTTGCAGAAAGTCTTCTTCCATCCATGTAGATGTGGTGATACCTTTCAAATAGTCAAAGAAGAATTGCTAGAATCGATTGATGACACAAAATACAGTGAAGATATTGTGTTGCTCACCAACCGTGTGTGGCAATGTGATAGTTGTTGCTTGACAATTCGAATACATGTCGATGACATAAATATAATATGATAAACAACAATGAAGAATATCCTGTTTACATATATTTGCAATAAAAAAAAATGTCTTTTCAAGGTTTGAAATCAGTGCGTCTTAATAGAGAATATCAATACCGACATCACTTCTTTTTTGTAAGTAGTTCTGCCAAATAATTTCCCTCTCCTTGTTGTTTTGTCAACAGACCAAGCCCCCAATTAAATATCTTTCTATTGTTACACGTGCCCTCTCTTCTTTTTAAAGTACAACTCCTACCCCGGGAATCTCTTTATATTCCCTATTCAATATTGAAGTAAATTCCGGCCATGCCTTTGCCGAAAACACTTCCTCATTCGTTAGCGTCTTTCCCGTCTTTTCTGGAATACCATCTTTATCTAATACCAATTCCCCTAGTAACGGTGTCTTTCCATCTAATTCATTCCCTCCCGCATCACGAAGTAATGCATCCAAATTATTACTTGGCAATAGAAAGTGTTTAAAGGCCATCATCCCCTCCTTATCAACGATACCATATCCAGTGTGTACTGGGAATCTCAAGTGTGGATAGCGTGGTGTGAAGAATGGCATGCCATCGGTATAATCAAAGATTCGAATTTCAGGCACAACCCCCTTTGTTAAATCTACATAATTGATATCCATACCCGCCTCTAGGGTGAATAATACATTGGCCTTAGTAAGTTCAAGAGCTTTTGCTAGGGTTTGTTTCGCCGCCTCTGGATCTGCTTTGGCAAGTTCGGGGTTTGGATCAAGATGGTATAAAAGAAACCCAGCTTTTGAGCATGCAAATTGAAGAATATGCTGTTTGATATTTTTGATTGAAGGGATGAGTGTGATGATGTGTTGTGCCAATAATATTATGTGCAAAATTTTCAACACATGATATGTGAGTAATAATACATAACAAAAAAGTAAACAACAAACCATCCTTCACTTGATATTTTGCAATTATATAGCAACAATATATAATCCATACCCTCTTACATAACTCACCTGCTCTGCAACATGCAAAGGCAACCATGATAACATAACATCTCCCGGTTTTAACCCCGCATCAAGCAATCCACAAGCTAACGCATCTGAATAATAATTAACATGTTTTAAAGTCCACTTTACGTTCTTATGTTCATACCGAATAATTTCCTGGTGGGGATGATCGGACGCTAATCTAGCGAGGGCATCCCCAGCACTGATGGTTGCCATTCCCCTTCTTGTGTTTTCAACATTGTTGGGTAACTGTGATGGTAGTGATGTGAGAGCCGATCGAGCGCCACCGAGGGTGGTAGATAACAACCTAACTTGTTGCTGTGTAGATTTAGATGCCGCTGGGAGGATAGCCCTCCGTAGGAAGGTGTTTGCTATCGCCATCTCTCTCTACCGATAATGTATGTTGTGAGTTATTGTGCCAACTTTTTTTCTATCACTTGAAATATTCCACTTGTAAGTCTCTGTTCCATCCCATCAATTTTGTTGTTGGACGGAGATATTGTAGAGGCACAGGACAATCAAGAGCAATATATCTTATATCTTCCTTGAATAGGTACGAATACCATAGGATGGCGCCAGCGGGTCCAAAGCTTGATTTCATAGGTGCTAGTGAGGTAGGTTAGTCCATGGAAGAAGTGTATTTCGAAAAGTTGCAATAGGAGAGGTAAAAAAGATATGATATGTTGGAAGCAAAGTTGCAAGTTGGTATACAAGTATCGTTATGTACAGTAATACCTCATATACACTCCGCTGACGAAAACAAAAAGGAACATTGAGTCTGTATTCGATTGTCAAGTATATTGACTTCGTTGAAGATACCCCTTTTTCGCTAGATAGTATCTGAGGAGAGAATATACATGATTGCTGTGGTATTATTGTTGCACATGCCCTTGCCTCACTTTTTTATAAACGATGTATGTACATTGTTTTCTCAACAGACAATCATCACAGTGGCATTCAATCCATTAAACTCGCATGACAACTACGAGCTACAGTGGAAAGAATATCCTCAGGTTAGTTATGTTATGATATGTGTTATGTAAGCTCAGATCTCAATTCTGATTATTAAATCTACACAGAAATGGGAAAGCGAAGGTCAAAGCAAAAGAATTAATGCACAAGAAGTACCAAGAACTGGAAATAATAAAATACAAACAAACATAGATGATTTAAACCCTGGTACAACATATACAGTAAGATTGGTAGTGTTAAGTAGTGTTGCTTCAAAGGGTGAAGCTACTGGTGGTGGCAAGCCTTCTCCTGAATTAATAATAGATACAGAGGCAGTTAGTTGTACTCCAAAGGCATCACAGTGCGTTATACTGTGATATAAAAGGTATATATGTAGTCGAAATTTGACATTAGTAAGATAGAATATGAGTAAAGATAGTGATAGCTTTGTGTAGTAGTAGTTGCAATACAATACCATATACCCCAAACTTAGTTTACCCCCCTATTGTATGTACAATCTTCTTCTGAGCTTAACCATTCATATGTTGAGCTAACTTCTTTGTATTAGCCTTTCTTGAATGTAGCTTAAAGTCCATGATGTCGCCTCTATACTTGGTTACCTTCTTCTCATCACAGATGTAGATTTCCTGTGCACACTGAGAAATCAATCTCATGTCATGTGAAACCATCAAAACTCCTCCCTGGAACTTGTTCAGACATCGTGCAAGAGCATCAATCGACTCCATATCAAGTGGATTCGTAGGTTCATCAAGCAACAGCAAGTGTGGCTTCTCATGAGCAATGATGGCAAAGACAATCCTCGCCTTCTGACCAGCACTCAATTGATTCATAACTTGTGACTGTTGGTCTCCAGTGCAACCATACCGTCCAAGTAAAGGCCGAATCTTTTCAATGGGTTCCTCGGGCATGAGCTTTTGTTTGAAGAAGTCGAGCGGTGTCATTGACAGGTCCAACTTCTCTTCAAAGTGCTGAGTAAAACGAGAGATCTTGAGGTGCATGTTCTTCTTAACTTGACCTTTGGTGGGGTTTAAATCTCCAGTCATCAACTTGATGAGGGTGGTTTTACCGGCTCCGTTAGGGCCTACAAGTGCCACTCTAGTTTGCAAATCTACTCCAAAGTCAACTTTTGAGTACAACTCATTGCCTCCTGGATATGCGAAGCTAACGTTTTCAATGGCCAATACAGGTACAGGCAACTGTAAAGACAAATGAGTAAAAAGTGTGAGATTTGTAATATGTAAACGATCATATCATGCTAAATATGTATTGAAGAAGTACTTACTTGACCTGCATCAGGGAATGACCAATCCCAATCAGGATCTTGCTCTGGGAGGGGCGTTAGACCGGCCTCTAACTTCTTTTGCAGCAACTTCTCACGAGCTTGGGCCTGACGGACCATCTTAACCGTACCATGACCGAAACGTGCAATAAAGTCCTTAATTTCAGCAATATCACGTTGCTCGGCATCATACGCTCTCATTTGGACCATATCTTGATCTCGTCGTGTTTGTACGTATGTGTCGTAATTGCCACTGTAGTAACGGAGCTTTTTGTGTGTCATGTCTAACCGTACAATATTGGTACATACATTATTCATGAAATCTTGTGAATGGCTGTATGTTTTAAATATGTATCATGTGACGAATATGTAAGTTTATCGTGAACATGTGTAGAGTAAAAACGTATGATCATATAGAGACTCACCAAACAAAGAATAAAATCTTTGTCCATTTAGATAAGTATTCCTCAAGCCAAATCACAGCATCCATGTCCAAGTGGTTGGTACTACAATAGAAAAAAAATGGAAATTCCAATTAGGATACCATCGCAAAGTGGTGAGGTAGGCAAAGAAACATCATATATCTACTCACGGTTCATCAAGCAATAGAAACTCCGGTTCAAGAAACAGTGCCCTAGCGAGAGATACTCTCATCCTCCATCCACCACTGAATTCACAAGTATTCTGTTGCATCATGGCTAGAGTGAAGCCAAGTCCATGTAAGATAGTAGTTGCACGACTTTCGGCCGTAGCAGCATCTAATTGATCCAATCGATCATATATAGCTTCCAAACTCGTTTGGATTTCATTCTGTTGATCTTCATCCGCTTCTGCCATTGCATCATTTAGTTCTTCAGCTTTCTTTTCCAGTTGGGCTACCTCGTCATTACTTTGAAATACAGCTTCGAGGGCTGTTATGTCATTACGGGCGGGGTATTCGCTATCAAGGAAGTATATGTCAAGTGCTGATGGGATGGGAATTGCACGGGCTGCAATTGCTTTCATTACAGTTGACTAATGTATGGAGTGTGGTTGAAGTGAGAATACACAAAAATAATGTGACACATGATATGCACAAATAACGATACAATATTCTTGTGAGACATACCTTTCCAGATCCGTTAGGCCCAATAAAACCGTACCGATTACCATAATTAATAACCACCTGTGTCTCCTCGATTAATAACTTGCCATGGAACGCTACACTAACACCACTAACATTAATATCACGTGTATTGGCATGTAAATTGCCCTTCTTCTGTTCATATGTTACCACAATCTCTTGTTTGGACAATTCTTCCAGTAATGCATCCTGCTTTGCTTCATCTGAATTTGGATCGTCTAATGACAATTTACCCAATGCAGGTGTAGTACTGTCATCCTTCTTCTCTTCTTCTGTTAAATCGAGTTTACTACCCTTACTAGAACTCTTCTTCATCTTCTTCTTAGCCTCACGTTTGGCCTTGGCTAATGCCTTCTTCTCTTCTTTTGACATTTTCTTTTCATATAATTCCTCATCACCCTTACCCATTGCAGAGTCTTTGGTGTCCTGGGCAATTTGGCCCTCGAAGTCGATACTATCGGCACCCGTATCAAGCTCTTTGTCTATTGCAGCTTGAGCCGCCTTGGCTCGCTTTTCATTGTATCGTTTGGCTGAATCAGATCCCATTGTTGTTGTTGTTGTAGTTTAATAAGTATAGTTATTGCAGTGTGGTCGATAGAGGTTGGGTAGTATGTTTGGTGCACGTCGATTGTTGCAGTACGATATTGCAATGAGAATATAGTTATAGTGTAGGCGAATGGGGACTAAGAATAGGGGTAGTAGAAGTAAGTAATGTATGGTGCACTCGTATGACTAGCTATGTAGCTATATGACGAGGGAGAAAAAAATTGTTGGCTGTGAGATAGTGACATAAGAGTCGCACATACGTGGCCAAACTCAAAATATGCAGTTGAATGGCAATCTTTCAATATACGTACCTATACCTAACGAATCATGGTGCTCCGCTATCTTATAGTAGCGGCGTCGGCTCTACTCGTCTCATCGGCGACAGCCTTTAATAATGTGCTATACAACAACCAAAAAAGAGAATCTACAACTCAATTATATGCAAGCGGGCCAGGATATAAAATTGGTGCAAAGACAGAGGGTGTACTAATTAATAATCGATATGTTGTTGATGAATTAGCAAAGGCCGTTCCAGATGGTACTGATATGTCGGAGATTGCTTTGTTGCGATTTGCGTTAGGTGAGTATCCATTTTGATTTTTTGTGCATATCATATATCATAATCATTGCATCTCATCTCAATCTATACTTCATATGATATATTAGCCAAGCCTGATAATGAAAAGGAAGCTGAAAACTTATTATTAGATGCTATTGATTGGAGAAAAGGTAAGGGTAAACAAATTGTTGATGCAGCACAAGCAGCAGTGGAGAAAGCAACAGCAAACGGGGGATGGGATAACGACTTCGTTCGAGATGCAGCACCACATGCCAAGCTCATTAATGACTTTATCACACCCAAGGCTGTTATTACAACTTCTACAGAAGATGGTGATTTGGTATACGTCATCCGCGCATCACAAATTGATGATAAGGCATTAATGGATAAAGCATCTGTTGATCAGGTATGTGACTTCTTCATGTATGCTAAAGAGGTGCATAACATCATTGCAAACAAGAGATCAGCTTCCACAGGTCGAATGTGTTCAGTTATATTTGCAAATGATATTAGTGGTGTAAGGAAAGCTCCTGATAAACGGTTTAGTCAAGCATTAACAGCATCAAGTGATCAATATGAAAGCTTGTACCCGAGTTTAGCTGGACCGACTATGATCTTAAATCTACCATTGATATTGCAGGCATTTGTTGGTCTACTTAAACCATTGTTTCCAAAGTCAGTGCAGGAACGATTGGTATTTAAGAGAGCACCTGTTTTGGCAAGCTTGAAAGAGTTGACACCACTTGGTAATGATCAGGCAATTAAAACGAGGTTTGTCAGAGAAGTTAAGGGATTATTACCTGAAGGTTCTTATGAATAAGAGGTCATATGCACTAGATTCTGAGGGGGGAAATAATGCAAAAGGGAAGGTAATGCTAGTGCTAAATATGATAATAGCTAGTGAAGAACTTGATAAATACACATACCTAAGTATATTTGTTGGGATAAGAGCAATTGTTATTGCAACATTCTTATGACTTAGTTAAGAACTCATGTTGCGTAGACTCTGTTGTACCAAAGAGAAAGTATTCTTCACAAAATCGTTGTGCTTCATGATTAGTGGAAGCCTTGGATGATTACCTGTATCTAACTTTGTCACTTGCCACACTGACAGTTCATCCAGTTCATTCAAAATATAATCTACATGTTGTTGTAGGGCCGCCAGAGTCTGTGGAAAGTATTGGTTGTGATAGTTGGACTTTGTTTGTTCATCTCCTTGAATGAAAGCCTGAAAGAATGCTTGCTGTTGCTCTAAACTTACTTTGCCAAGTTCTGTGTATAAAATCACATCCCATACTTCTGTCGAGATTCCACCGTTATTATCAAACAACATCTTGGAAGGATATCCCATTTGGGCTATTTCTGAAGAAGGATCTTCAGCTATCCACTTGCAGTAGGTTGTCGGTGAGCTTTCATCCAAAAATCCAAACTTTGCAAGAGTTTGTGAAGGATTCGTTGGATCGCATAAACACATCCTTAAGGGCTGACCAGCTCTAACGTCTTGAAGCGAATTGGCATAACAGTTTCCATCTGCATCAAATGTTATGTATACATCATTCGTATCCCCGTAGTGGTTGAAGTAATCAGCCATTGGTAGTAGACAATAATCGCCGAATGAATTTTCATGATATCTTGTATGAACGACATTATATGCCCACAGTAGCAATTCTTCATTTGATTTAGTCTCTTCACTAAGGAAAGGTATTTCATCTAATGCCAACTCGAATCTCTTCAGTTTGCTTTTTTCTTGCTGGGTCTGCTTGGCAGCATATGGTGGAAGGCAACTGAAGCAAAATTGAGTCATAGCACTTCCTGTGCTATAATATCGAGGAAGGCTGTTCAACCAACTATACCAATAACTATCTGAACCCAATTCGTACTCTTTCAATATCTTTAGAAACAGATAGAATGAACCATGATCAGATAGTTTTAATGAACGTTCAGCTGCAGAAACTTCCGTGCCAAACTCTAACCTTGCTTTATTGCCTGTCAGTATTAATTCGTTTGGTACATATACAATGGGAGTTTCAGCAGGTATCTCCTGACTAGTCGTTGCATAGTAATCATATCCATCTTGAGTTGATAACTCAAAACCTGGGATAGTCTGTATGCCGTAATTGGCAGCCCAATCATATACTGTTGCAATATCTCTCGGAGCATTCTCTTTTATATCTATTGTAGATTGTAAAGTATATGAATTCAACTTGGTATTTACTGCTGTTCTTCTTTCTCTTTGTGTTGTTGTAATCTGAAATGCTGATGAACAAGCAGCTAAAAGTAGTGGTAGAGGTAGAAATGAAATCATCAACATATTGTACCTATATGAATATCTACTATATCTCCCAATCAGTATTATGTCGACTAAATAACTCAAATTTGACGGGCGAGAGTGCACGCGTGCCCGCTGCCCACGAAATACATTGTGTCACCGATCACCACCATCAAAATAACTGAGTTTAGTGGATACAATATATGTATGCCTATACTACCACCCACCTTATTCTGATAATGAATTTATCGATACCCATCTAAGGTGTTGCTCTTGTGATTTGTGTGAGAATCTCCATCCTAGACCCTCAACTCAAAGCGTTGCCCAGAGTTACGATACTTATTTTTCAATCACTTCAGATATTTCAGTTTGCAGTGCAAAAGGAAGCAGGCTGAAGGCGTTGATAACTATACATAACTCACTATAAATATGAGCATGTTGTCTAGAATATTACCCCGGGTATCGGCAGTATCAAGGCAGATACAGTCAAATGCCAATCAAAAAGTAGTATTGCAATCATCAAAAATAAATCTAAATCTTCGCCCTATATCTTATACATCAAATATGCAAGCACAAATTACTGTCAACGTACCAACAATGGGTGATTCTATTACCGAGGGTACAATTGTTGAATGGTGTGTTCCACCCGGATCTCGTGTTTCTGAGGGAGACGTACTAGCCCTCGTTGAGACTGATAAAGTTACAATTGATATCAAGGCTGAACAAGAGGGTGTACTAGTAAAACAATTGGGTGATGTAGAAGCAGTTATTGAAGTTGGTGAGGGATTATATGTATTAGATACAGATACAAGTGTGGCAACGTCATCAGTTGAGAGTAATACTAATGAAGTTAATGTCTCGTTGGATGCTGAACAAATGTTAGCAAATGATGAACCTGCACCAACATTATCAACATCATCTTCATCTACTGCACGGGTTCCATCTATTCATTTTCTTGGAAAGGAGGGGTGGAAGAAACTACTTACTGCAACAGATGAACCAAATCAAACAACTACGACAACAACAATCCCAACATCTAACAGTCCAAGCGCACCAACGTCAATTACACAGATGCCATACTCATCAATGTATGGTAGACCGGCCATTACAGAGGAAGAAATGGAGGCTCTTATATTAGGTGGTGCAGAAGAGGCACCCGAGGTACATTCGGTAACATCTTCGGATGGATTAAGTGGATTTGCATTCGTGGGAGGTAAGGTCACTACTGCTGGACCTAGAGGAGTATGGTTGGCAGAATAGGTATTAGCAAATTAAATGCAATTTTTTGTGAGCAAAACGTGTCTATATAAACATTAAGTGGTTTCTATTTTCAGTTTCTCTCATTAGCGTATTATATTGTCCGAGCCACCATGTTCATGATCATCAATGGCCTTTACAATCCTCTTCAAATCACTCACTATAACTTCCTCGTCCACCTTTTGTTCAACTTGAAAGTCTGTTGCGATTCTAACCACATCTTCTATCACTCCTACATTGCCTAATATGTCTACATGTTCTCCTGAGTTTGGACCACTTCTGCCCGGATCAGTTAGTAATACTTCGGCTGCATGTTTCTTTTCCCTTGTATAGACTTTTATCCCGCTTGGATTATGAGCATTCTTCGGTTCTGACCATTTCTGGCACATGTAGCCGAGTGAAATGAGAGGGACAGTCGCATCACCATCAGAGAATCTAACTCCGTTCTGAATGTTCTGAGTTTCGTCTTTGGCCGCTGTGTCAATCAATAATGGCGATTCAAGCGGCTCGTCTTCTTGTTCAACAATGGAACAGAAGAAATCTGTCCTATTTCTTCTTTGGAAGGAAGTAACGCCTTCGAAGAGAACACAACTCCAATCATTAAGAAATCAGAAAAGGGTGGTTTTACTGCAGCTGACTTGCACATCCCCGAGTCTCGGAAATGGTCTATGACTGAAACAATTCAATATCTAATGCAGAAAGATCGAACAGAGGGAGGATCTTATCATGCTATCTATTCACCTGATACAAAGGAGGGCTGGAATAAGAAAGGGAAGGATCATAGATTCTGGAGTGACCCAATTGCTACGCCGTTACCGAAAGCACCTTCGTTAAAGATCTACTGTTTGTACGGTACAGGTCTAGAAACAGAAAGGTCGTATCACTATAAAGTGCAATGCGACAAACTCCCTGGGTCACTTGCAGAGAAAAGCTGTCCCATA
>Ga0214479_100324_pt1 | contig 30147 bp, 26 predicted proteins | sample M1_20Mar14CPVII9_5_FD_165054 | JGI IMG/M metagenome (GOLD analysis project Ga0214479, IMG submission 165054) | Marine eukaryotic communities from Monterey Bay, California, United States - M1_20Mar14CPVII9sort6BwellE14 | ecosystem: Environmental > Aquatic > Marine > Unclassified | place: USA...
ATCCCGGTGCCTGCATCAAAAATGATTCCCAGCTCAGGAAGCATCAGACACGCAGTTTGCCGCTGGTTGTTAGGGTGGTATCCCGTCGTGCCAAGGAAGTGTAATTTCACATTTGCCTCTGCGGGAAAAGAGTGAACTGAGTGATCGCCAACGTCGGGGAATTACCGATTTAGTTTAAACGATTGCCAGGAAATACGGTTTCGTCAAAAAATAAAATGAGAGCGAGTGAAGGAAAAACGGTAGTCCAGGTGTTTTTTGGAAAGGATTACTTGCCAAATAAATTTCCGATCCCTTTTATCAACTCTCCCTGAATTTTCTCTTCGATCTGATTGGGGTCGAAGTTCGTTGGGGAATTGGTTCCATTGTTGATGCCGGGTTGATTGGCAGGTTGAATTCCGAGTCCTTCTCCAATTTTGCCAAATAGTTTGTCGCGTTCACGTTGGATTTTATCGTTCAGCAAGCCACCGGTTGCTTTGTTTACCAGATTTTCCGAAAAGTGTTTGATCACATTTTTATCTAACAAGGGTTTGGAAACGGTTCCACGAACGGGAATCGAGATTGAGCGTCCACGGAGACCGGCAAGGAGTGGTTTTCCTTCGATCCAGTCGTCTGCAATTTGGATATCGGCGATCATGTCGAGTGTTTGATCGAATCCGACACTTCCCTTGGTCTGGAAAACAAGGTCTTTGTGTTGAATGGTCATCGTCTCATGATAGATACGTTCATCTTTAACGACGAACGGGACTGACTGGGAACTCATTCGAATCCAATCAGTTGCATTTGATTCTATTGAATTTGGCTTCATTAAATTTTGGAGTTGTTTAATGGTGCCGATAAGCTGTCTTGTCATGGGGCTTGCGCCAACCCGTAGATCAGAAAGATGGATCGTTCCGGAAAGCTCCATATCCAATGGATTAAATGCGGGAATCGCCGCTGACCCGATATCGACTGTGAAATTTCCTTCAGCCGAGGTAGAGTCGGCCATCAGCGGGGCGACATAGCTAAGCCATTGATGAGCTGTTTCGGAATCAAGGGCGACGTTGTCGATTACCCGGGTAGGTGTCATTCGAATGATTGGTTCTTCGCCGCGTAGATCTACCTTTGGATTTAATTGAATGGAACCTCGGGCGAACGGGATTCCAGCAGTCTTCAGGTCAGCAATTTTTTGTTGAAGAACGAAATCTAATTTACTGGCACCGACTGGGATCCCCAAAAGCTTTCCTGTGTCCCAGTTGAGATTTGCCGTAGCTTGAAGATTAGAAGACAACCGGCTTGATTGCCCCGATGTTGTATTTACCGGTTCGAAGATGGGCCCTTGGATGGCATACTGATCAAGATTGTTCCCAGATAATTGGAATAGGCCGCCAAAATTGGATTGAAACGCTTGGTTTATTTTCTCCCAACCAGGTTTCCACGTGCCGGCAAGATCGGCCTGCATGGTATTTCCGAGATCACGAATTACACCATCTAAGGTTGCGTAGAGACTTGCGGATTCAAGTTTGGCATTTTGGAATCCGATCGCATCAGAATTTGCTGCGAGAGAAATGTCGCCCATTAAGTCGACTTTTGAGTCCTGCCAGACTTCTTGCCATTGCCGTTGAACTTGCCCTGCTGGAAGTATTTGTCCATTGGGTGCTGTTTGAGCTTGGTTGATTGTGACCTCTACCTGCCGATACAGAGCCAGGTCAGTAATGGTTGAATTGACTCGACATCCTATCCCATTTTCGTTGGAACCCAAAAGTGCGGTGCCCTCGAGTCCCCCATACCAAAAGATACTATCGTTGGTCGGTGAAAGTTCGAGCCAATGTGCAATGCGATTCACATCACCGCGAAACCCAACGCTTCCGTCGATCTGTAAATAGCCCGGGAATGAAATTCGAATGTCCTTGCTCTCTGCGGCTACGGTTTTGTTAGAAACCGTGGCTGTGTCGATCGAAATATTTCCAGTCGCAAGTTGGTAAGTCAGTAATCCGCTTCCAGCAGTTTGAGGTTCGTTTATTTTTAAACCGAAGCCATTGAAAAACAGATCGTCAATGTGGTAGTCGATGTTGTCGAGTTGAATTTTTTCACTGTCAATCGTAGCATTGCAGGTCATCCCCAATTCTCCTGCAGCCTGCACGTTGCCCAAGTCAATAAAGCCGTTCAATTCTGTGAGCCAACTGGCAACGGGGCCGGTCATCTGGCAATTCGCTTTCCAGACTGTTTGTTGGAATAGGTCGTTGCATGGTTCTGCCAGTTCGATGGCAAATGTTTCTTTTCCGGATCGCAACTCAAGAATGGTGCGGTCCAACCCCATCGCTTTGACGGAATGGGGCTGCAAGGCAGTGGAAGCGGTAATGTCTAAGGCACTGTGTTGCCACAACGGCATGTTCGGCCCAGAGATTGAGGGCTGTGCGATATTGAATTCACCATTGATCAACACTGAATTTGTTTCGGCGTTGGCGGAGGTTTGGTTCGAGGTTTCTTCAAATTGCCAACCAAATTTGCCAGCAAGCGAGCCAGTAAATTTCCACCCTTTTAGATCGATGAATTGTTCCAGTCGCTGGGTTAAATTTTCAAGATTGCCACTGGCGGTGAAAGCTCCAGTCTTGGTGTCAGCATTCCCTCGGATCGTAAGAAAATCAGTGGTGCAAAGTATGTTATTGATCGCTAGACCATTTTTTGATTCTTCGATGGTTCCAACCAGTCGGAGTGGTTTTGCCCACGTAAAGGCTTGGTTGCCCCGCATCGCATTTAAATTTGCGGCGTCCATGTTGACGACCATACGCTTGATATTATTCTCAAATTGACTCCCAGCCTGAAACGTAAGTTTTCCAGAATTGACGATCAAATCTTCGTGAAGCTGAAGAGTAGCCGGTAGCATCTGGAGCGTTTTAGCTAAGTCGATTGTTCCGTCTAACTCAAACGATTCACTCGGGAGTTTGCCAGTTTGCGTGAGTTGATTTAGTTGTTGAACGGAAAGAGTCCCATTAGCTCGAATGGTCCCAAGATCACTTTGGATTTTGAATTGCTGGCCTGCCACCGTTGACGGCGAGAGCAATAACTCTCCTTGGGCTGTGATGCTGTTCGCCGTGAGTTGATCGGTTCCAATTAAGTTTGGTGATGCAAATCCGAAGTCACGAATATCAATTTGTTGAACGGCTAGATTGAGAGATTGTTGCGACGCGAGGTAGGTCGCAGTGATTTTTCCACTCAGCGTACCCACCGTTGCTGTGGGACCAAAAATGCGTTCTAGAATTGGGCCGGTAATCGAAATTGGCAACGTTCGCGTATTAAGTGAGAGGTCGACAGAGTCAAAAGTCAGTGCTTCTTGACCAGCGTCTACCTGCGAACTGAAAGCCAACGCTCCCGGTGCGAGCATTTGTGGGTTGCCTTGGTCGTCCAGTTCAAATGGTGTGACCTGGCATTTGGCGTCGATGACCAAGGGGGCTGTGTCGCAGTTCAATTGGGTGATGACATTTAAATCGTCGACCTGCCACTCCTCGTTTGAGTAGGTCGTTGAAATGATCACTTGCCCATCGATGATATTGAGAAAGAGCTTGGTGTTGATCGGAGTTTGTGCGAGTTTGCTCGGGTCGTCTGGTTGCGGAGATGTTGGTTGTTTGGAAATGGGGAGGTACTGCGATAGTGCGTCTTCGAGGTTGCTGCCATCGGGTCGTAGTGTTAGTTGAACGGTAGGCTCGCGAACTTCAAACATCCCCATGTCGTCTGAGAAGAGGAAGGAGTACAGAGGTTTAGACGAGGTGATTTCAGTCGTCTTGAAGAGCAGATTTCCCTCGTCATCAACCGCGGTCACATTGTGTAGCTCGATTGGTTGTATCCAACCAAAGGCTGCCTGTTCGACTGAGATCTTGCCCTGGAAGTCTTTTAAAGCAAAATCAATTGCTGTTTGCTGCAAACCAATCCAGCCGAGGAGATTCGGGAAGATTAAAACGATGGCAATGAAGGACAGGAAAAGCCATTTCCATCTCCGTTTGCGCGGAGGTTGGCTTTTCTGCGTGGTTTCAAATACATCTTCAATTTGATCAGTTTGAGACATTGGGCTTCCTTGCCGTCATGTGCGCTCGCTCATTGCGTGGTCGTAAATGCAGGGAGAGACTTGGTTTACAAGTGAACAAAAGTCTAAGCTGCGCCCACGATATCTCAAAGATGAATCTCACAGCAGAGAATTGGCAACTGTCCTAAGAGGCCAATCGACGGGTTTAAGGTGAGCGAGAGTGGATGTTCCGAGAGCTAGGTTGGAAAATGCTAGCGTTACTACGTTTGATTTGAACTAGCTTGCAATCAAATCGTGAATGACGTTTCCGTGTACGTCTGTCAAGCGAAAGTCCCGTCCTGCGTATCGGTAGGTAAGTTGTTTATGGTTGAAGCCAAGAAGTTGGAGCATTGTGGCGTGGAGGTCGTGGACATGAACCGGGTTTTCGGTTGCTTTAAATCCAAACTCGTCGGTGGCACCGTAAGTTTGTCCACCTTTGACACCTCCGCCTGCCATCCAGACCGTGAATCCATGGTGATTGTGATCGCGGCCGTTGATTTTGCCAGCATTGGATCCTGGCGTGGGCATTTCAACAACGGGTGTGCGGCCGAATTCTCCTCCCCAAATAACGAGTGTTTCCTCTAGTAAACCCCGTTGTTTTAAATCACTCAACAGGGCTCCAATTCCTTGGTCACACTCTCCAGCGAGTCGCCGGTGATTGACCTCAAGATCATCGTGATTATCCCAAGGCTGTCCGTCTCCATGCCAGACTTGGACGTAGCGCACTCCGCGTTCAACCAATCTTCGAGCAATGAGAAGCTGTCGGGCATTGACACCTTTTCCATAGGCATCGAGGACATGTTGTGGTTCTCGAGAAACATCGAAAACGTCTGTCGCTTCCATTTGCATTCGAAAGGCCAGTTCGTACGATTGAATCCTCGCTTCGAGTGCGGGGTCGGTTCCAGTCTGTTCGCGGTGAATCTGATTTAAGCGATTTAGAGTGTTAAGCTGTTGACGTTGTTGGTCTCGGGTCAATTTTGCGTTGGTAACATGTTCGATAAGCTTTTCGATCGACTTATGTTTTGTATCGACGTGAGTTCCCTGGAATACGCCCGGCAGAAATGCCGACTGCCAGTTTTGTGTATCTTTAATTGGGTAGCCACCGGGGCAAAGAGCAATGTAGCCCGGTAGGTTTTGATTTTCAGTTCCCAGTCCGTAGGTAATCCAGGAACCGACACTGGGTCGAACCAGTCGCGACTCGCCGCAATTCATCAATAAGAGAGACGGTTCGTGATTGGGGACATCGGCGTGCATTGAATTAATAACAGCGATATCGTCAATGTGTTGAGCGGTATGGCGAAACAGTTCGCTGACATGGATTCCCGATTCTCCGTACTGTTTAAACTTAAATGGAGAGGCGAGCGCGACGCCAGTTTTTCGCTCGGTCTTTAGTGTGAATGGAAGTTTCTGGCCATCTCGTTTTTGTAATTCAGGTTTGTAATCAAACGTATCGACATGAGATGGTCCACCGTTCATAAAGAGATGGATGACGCGTTTGGCTTTTCCGGGGAAGTGTGGCGGTTTTGAGAGCAGTGGATTTAGGGCTTCGTCAGGATTCGCTGTTGAGGCATGTAGCATGCGGTCATCGCGCAGGAGTCCAGCAAGTCCAAAGGTGGCCAGGCCCGTGCCACATCGCTTCAATAGGCTGCGTCGGTTGAGCAAGTAGTCGTTCGTGTTCTCACGTTGCATTAGAGTTTTTTCCTGTTTTGCCGGCTCATTTTCTTACCTCAATCGATGAATTCAAACTCGTTGGTGCAAAGTAATACTTGTGCGTATCTTGCCAACGGCGCGAGATTGTCGGGCTTGTGAGAAAGTTCCGCGGATTTGATGTATTGAGAGCCGATCTCAATTTCCAGCGGCGTCGGTTCGCGTTGAAACAGGGTGCGATAGAGTTGTTTGATTTGATCGATTTGCCGTTCGTTGTTGCTGACTAGTTCTTTCATTATGTGATTTGCTTGTGCGGCAACAAAGGGCGAGTTGATCATAAATAATGATTGCTGTGGAACCGTAGTACGGGTTCGTTTTGCAGCGCTTTGATCGGGATTCGGTAAATCAAAAATACGATAGATTCCAGGTAAGTTTTGGCGATCAATTTCCCCGTAGATCGTCTTTCTTCGACTTTGATTGGCTTCAAATAATTTTTCAGGTTTCCCGTGCATTCGAGCGTCAAGCTGTTGGGATACAGCAAGCATTGAGTCGCGAAGCGATTCAAATTCTAAACGGCGGCGATTCATTTTCCAGAGAAGTCTGTTTTCCGGATCGACTTCATCGCATAGAGCACGGTTCTGGCTGGCCTGACAGTAAGTGTCTGAAGTCATGATGGTCTTGTGGAGTTGTTTAATGGACCAGTTGTTTTTCATGAACTCTGAAGCGAGGTAATCGAGTAGTTCGTTTTGAATGGGGGGCGGACAGCGAATTCCAAAATCACTGGGTGTGCTTACCAAGGGTTTGGAGAAGTGGTGCATCCACACGCGATTTACAAAGACGCGAGCCGTTAACGGATTGTTGGGACTTGCGATTTTGTTAGCCAATTCCAGTCGGCCACTTTTGTTTTTGAATGGTTCTCTTTTGATTTCTCCATTTTCCAGTGGGCTCAAAACAGCGATAAACTGGCGAGGGGCGATGTCACCTTGCCGGTGTAGATTGCCGCGAATCATCACGCGTGTTGGTTTGATCTTGCTTTTGTCTTGAATCACCATGGCCCGAGCAAGTCCCTCGGGAGGATGGTTATTAAGTTTTACAAGCTCTTTATCAAGATTTTGGATCTCGGTTTTCGCGTTAGGGTCGAGATAATTGGCAAGCTCCGAAAGCGGGAAATTTGCGGGTGAATTTTTAGCAAAAACTAATTTGGCGAGTCCGTCGTTAGGAAGCGGGAATTTTCCTTTTTGAGGTGGTGGCGAGCCGGCCTCAATCCATGCTGAAATGGTCTCTGAAAATAGTTGGCCAATTACATTGGCAAGTTCTATTTTTGTCTTCGGAGGTTCGGCAAGCAGGCGGTTGAGATATTTCTCTCCCGGTGACTGCCGACCGGGTGACTTGGCCCACTCTTTTATTTGGCGTTCGGCCTTCAGTGCGAATTGGTCATCGGGGATTGCCAGCAAGGCAAGCGTTGGTTTAACCACGGTTGGTTCATTGCGATTTTTTGAAAAAAAGCTACGCCACTGTTTGGCAATGTTCGATTGAACTTCAGATTTTGTTAGCTTGGCGAATGGCTGAGATGCTATTAATTCAGCTTGTCCCGGGGCAATGACATGGGCAATGTAGTCGGAGAAACTGCTGCGAATATGGTTCAAGCGTAACTGGTAATGTTTGTTTCGAAGGGCTTGGATTTGTTCCTTTCGATTTTTGAGAGAATTGAAGTAGTTTTGGAATTGTGTTCGCTGCCTGGGTGTTCCGAGTAATGGCAGCTCTTTTGGGACTTCGTTATTGTTGAAGATGCCGTAAATCGAATAGTAATCCTCGGTCGGAATGGCGTCGTATTTGTGGTCGTGACAGCGAGCGCAACTCACGGTTAACCCCATTAGCCCGCGTGTTACAACATCGACCTGATCGTCGATAGTGTCTTGCCGTGCAAGATATTTCCGGCCAACCGAAATAAATCCAAGTGCCGCCAATGACTTTTTGTCTTCGGGGATGTCCAAATAGTCTGCCGCTAACTGTTCGCGAATGAATTTGTCGTAAGGAAGGTCATTGTTGAATGCGTCAATTACGTAGTCACGATAAGTGAAAGCGAATGGATATCGGTTGTCTTTGTTGTTGAGTGTGTATCCGCTGGTGTCAGCATAGCGTGCAATGTCTAGCCAGTGCCGCGCCCAGCGTTCGCCATAAGCTGGTGATTCGAGCAATCGGTTGATTAATTTTTCGTAGGCGTCGGGTGAGGTGTCCTTGGTGAACTGCTCAACCTGTTCAAAGGTAGGAGGCAGGCCTGTTAGATCAAAGGTCGCTCGCCGGATCAGCGTGCGTTGATCCGCCCGCGGCGACATGCTGAGGTTCCTCGTTTCGAGTTTGGCAAGAACCAAGCGGTCGAGCGCCGTGCCTGTTGGTTGTTTGACTTCAGGAATGGAAGGAGAGGTCACCGGTTGAAATGCCCAGTGATGGTCTTGGTGGTGATGAATTTTTTCCGTGGGAGTCAGCTTTTTTAGCTCCGGTTGCTTGGCTGGCCACGGAAGACCCATTGAAACCCATTGACTGAGAGCTGCAATCTCTTCGTCAGCCAATTTTTTGTTAGGTGGCATGTCGTAATCGCCAGAATGGCTGACCGATTGGATGAGCATGCTGCCTTTGGGTGTTCCAGCGATGGCGGCAGGACCGCTGTCTCCGCCTAACAGGATGGCAGATCTCGTATCGAGCCGCAGTCCATTTTCTGATTTAGCTGGGCCGTGGCATTCGATGCAGTGCTGAACCAAGAGCGGACGTATTTTGTTTTCAAAAAAATCGAGTTGCCGGCTAGAAAATATTTTGTCATCAGCACGCGCATCGGCAGAGCCACATGCCAAAATGATGGTGGCAATCCAAAACAGTAATGATCGAGTGAAGCACCGAGGCATAATCGCGAAATCGTTCCGTCTATGAAAGCTGAACAGCGACGGCTAATTTCATCAGACGTCTTGCGATTGATTATAGCATTTTGCCCCAGTGAACATGGGAGAAATTTCGAAGCGGATCTTTTGTGAAGGCTCTTACAACACTCCGTTTTTATTGGGGGCCAAGTCGAAAGCGGTGCCTCAGTGCGTCAAGCTTTTGCCCATCTTTTAACGATTTCAATGCCAACTTCCCCTGCGGCAATCATCTCGTCGAGGCACGCCCACTCTAACGGCGAATGAATGTTATGTTGGCCGGAGGAAAGATTCGGGGTCGGTAAACCGAGTTCCGTTAATCGAGACCCGTCGGTTCCTCCGCGAACGATCGTGCGTTCAAAACTTCGTCCTAATGCTTGGTGAGCTTCGACGGCAAAATCGACCGCTCGTGGCTCATTGACCAAACCGTCAGCCATGTTGCGATACTGCTGAACGATTTCCATATTCACCTGAATGCCGGGGCATTTTGATTCCGCTAGGGTCGCGGCCTGCTCGAGGACGGTCGCGTGGTCCTTAAGTTTTGAAGTATCGAAATCGCGAATTAACACTTTGAGAATCGATTCTGCGACTCCGCCGTCCAAGACGTAGGGGTGAAGGAACCCGTCTCTTCCATCAGTGCACTCTGGTGAAAGTTCGGATGGAAGTGCGGCCAGGAAGTGACCCACGGCGCGGTTTGCGTTGATCATTTTATCTTTCCCATAGGCGGGGTGAGTATTCACGCCAGTGAATGTGATGACAGCCATGTCAGCCGAAAAGGTCTCTTCATCGATGTCCCCCTGCCCTCCCCCGTCAAAGTTGTAACAGACGGTGGCGTTGACTTTTTCGAGATTCACATGGTCGACCCCGTGTCCAATTTCTTCATCACAGGTGAAGAAAATTCGAACGTCTCCCCGTTCAATTTCCGGGTGTTCAATGAGATAGTTTGCAAGTTCCATAATGATTGCCACGCCAGCTTTGTCATCGCCGCCGAGCAAAGTGGTACCGTCAGTTGTGATGATTGTTTTGCCTTTTGCTCCTGCCAATTCAGGACAGCCTGCCGTCGAGATAATTTTCGTTGGGTCGCCACTTAAACATACATCCTGTCCATCAAAGTTTTCGATGACGTTCGGCTTGACGTCTTTGCCTGTAGTTTCTGGAGAGGTGTCGACGTGGGAATTGAATGCCACGACCGGAGCGTCCGGAAGATTGCCCTTTACTGTGCCATAAACAATGCCCCACTGATCCTGGACGGCGTCGGCGATGCCCATCGTTTTCATTTGCTCAACTAGCAATTTTCCAATTTCGATTTGCCCGGGACTGCTTGGGTAGTTTCCACTTTCTTCCACAGCGGTGGAATCGATTTGGACGTACTGCAGGAAACGTTCGAGAAGTCTTTGTTGGTTCATGTTTTTGGCAGTCAAATGTATAAATTCGAATTCGATGGAAGAAAATATAACTTCACCAAGAAGCATTACAAACCTACCACGTTAGCCAAATTTAGACGAGTTCGCTTAAACAAAAACTTACCCGGTTAGCTTAATTGTTCGCCTTAGTTTCCAAGCGATCCTTCGTGGGATAGGATGGGCTTTTCTAATCCTCCAAACGGGTAAGTGTTCTATGCCACCGCAAGCCGTAAGCTATTTCGTTTTTGACATCGAAAGTGTGGCCGATGGAAATTTGATTTCGAAAGTACGGTACCCTTCGGAAAACTATACACCCGAGAAAGCGATTGAAGTCTATTGCCGCGAACGCCTGGAGCAGACTGGGTCCGAGTTCATTCCTTATACGTATCACCTGCCTATTTCGGTTGCCGTAATCAAAGTCGGAATGGATTTGAAAATAATAGATATTGTCACGCTCGATCCTCCTGAATTTCGTCCGCACGTAATTACCAAACACTTTTGGGAAGGTTGGCGGAAATATAAAATGCCGACCCTCGTTAGTTTTAACGGTCGTTCGTTTGATATTCCGTTGATGGAGTTATCGGCATTTAGATTTGGAATTGGGATTCCCGACTGGTTTAATCTCAACGCAAGAACCTATGAACAGAAACGAAATCGGTACAATCAGGCGGCTCACTTTGACCTTCAGGAAGTGGTCACGAATTATGGTGCATCCCGTTTGAACGGCGGGCTCAATTTGATGGCGAATTTGCTGGGCAAGCCTGGGAAGATGGGGATCGCCGGCCACATGGTTCAAGAACTTTATGACAAAGGCGAGCTTGGAAAGATTAACGATTATTGTCGTTGTGATGTCCTCGACACGTATTTTGTCTTGCTGAGAACCAAGGTTTTATGCGGTGATATTTCTCTCGAAACCGAACAAGCTCTCGTCCGGGATGCAATGGAATGGCTTGAAGTCAACGCAGAAAAGCATCCAGTTTACGGTGAGTACTTAACGCAGTGCGAAACATGGGAAAACCCATGGCAGGAATCTTAGTCAAGATTTCCTGCTGCGGTTCTTGAAGGTACTACTTGTTTGCAAGTGCTGCACGATTCGCTCGTTTGCGATCTGATTCTTTAAGAAGCATTTTTCGCAGGCGAATGTTGCTTGGAGTAATTTCAACCCATTCGTCGTCCTCGACATATTCAAGTGCCGACTCAAGCGAAAACAGGCGAGCCGGTTTAAGCAAGATATTTTCGTCACTACCAGCCGCACGAATGTTCGTCAGCTGTTTCGCACGGGTCGGATTGACGGGGAGGTCGTTTGACCGAGCGTTTTCTCCAACGATCATTCCTTCGTAAACATCGTCTCCTGGTGAAACGAACATGTCAGCGCGTTGTTGGAGTCCGAAGATCGCGAATCCGACTGCTTTTCCGGGAACCATCGAAATCATCACACCATTGGGCCGAGCGGCAATTTCGCCTTCGAGAACGCGGAATTCTAAGAACCGATGGTTGATAATCGCGGTGCCCTGAGTGGCGTTGAGCATTTTTGTACGCATTCCGATCAGGCCTCGGGAAGGGATGACAAAATTAGCAAGCGTGAACTCGCCACGGGCAGTCATTTCTTGCAGTTCGCCTCGACGATTTCCGACCATTTCCATCACGGGCCCGAATTTATCCGTCGGAACCTCCACGACGAGAGATTCGAATGGCTCGTGTTGTTGCCCGTCGATCTCCTTGATTACGACTTTTGGTTTTCCGACTGATAGCTCGAATCCTTCGCGTCTCATCGTTTCAATGAGCACCGCGAGATGCAAAATGCCTCGTCCTGCGACGGCGAACGAATCCCCGCTTTCCATTGGTCGGACACGCAGTGCAACATTGCGGTCGAGTTCTTTGGTGAGGCGTTCTCGAAGCTGACGACTGGTAACATATTTTCCCTCTTTGCCGACCAGAGGTGAACTGTTGATTGAAAAAACCATTTCCAGTGTTGGTTCATCCACGGAAATTCTTGGCAGCGGTTCGGTAACTTCGAGATCGCAAATTGTATCACCAATTTCGATATCTTCGATTCCCATGATCGCTACGACTTCGCCCGCCTCGGCTCGTTCGACTTCGATTCGTCCAAGTTTGTCAAATGAGTTCAGCGTTGAAATTTTGCATTGTCGGGGTGTTCCGTCACCACCGATCACGTTTACAGTTTGACCTTTTTTGATGCAGCCACTGAGGATTTTTCCGACAGCAATCCGGCCAACAAATTCTGACCAATCCATGGTCGTTACGCCCATTCGAAATTTTCCCGGCTCGATCGTAGGCGGAGCCACTTGCTCAAGCACGAGGTCGAGTAAAGGTTCCATGTTTCCGGAAAACGTATTGGGTTCGTGGGTTGCGAATCCTTCTTTGGCAGAGGCGTAGATGAAATGGAAGTTATCGAGATATTCTTCACCGCCCATTTCAAGAATCAGCTCCATGGCTTCGTCAACCACCTCGGCGGTTCTGGCATCGGGTCGATCAACTTTATTGACAACGACAATCGGCTTGAGTCCAGCTTCGAGTGCTTTGCCAAGCACGAATCGTGTTTGCGGCATTGGTCCTTCGGCAGCGTCGACCAGGAGTAGCGCACCGTCGGCCATTTTCAGGACGCGTTCGACTTCACCGCCAAAATCAGCGTGGCCAGGGGTGTCAATGATATTAATTTTGACGCCTTTGTACGGCAGGGCGATGTTCTTGGCGAGAATGGTAATTCCGCGTTCTTTTTCAATGTCTCCCGAATCCAGAATTCGCTCGCCCTGTAATTGCGATTCTCGAAATTGACCGCTCTGACGAAGCAGGCAATCGACAAGAGTCGTTTTCCCATGATCGACGTGGGCAATGATGACGATGTTTCGAATGTCTTTACGTTGAGTCATGGGATTGCTTTTGTATTCACGCTGCTGGTCGCGACCGCGGTTGATCCCAAGAAAGCCAATCAAAATGGCTAAATCCGCTGCGCGAATCGTCGGATTGACTTGGGGATCTGCCGGCAATTGAAAAGGTTGCTGTGGTCAGAAGTAAATTGAGACAGAATCATACCGGTCAAACGGGAGATCCGATAGGCGAAACGGAGACTTGGTGAAGGTTGCCGTTCTCCGCGGTTGGTTCTAGACTTGGAGGTAAATCTGCGTCAGTCTGCCTGTTTTTCCGATGCCTGTGGCGATAGGGGCAGTTCGGGCAGTTGATTTCAGTGGATCGTTTGAATTTTCCAATAGAAAAGGCTTAAGGGTGGCAAGAGTTGTACTAGCGATGTCGGGAGGCGTGGATTCAAGCGTCGCTGCGCACCTATTGATCGAGCAAGGTCATGAAGTGATTGGCGTGTTCATGAGACATGGGGAAAAAGCAGTTGAAGCTTGTTCGATTGATGGAAAAATGGAGTCCTCCCCCCTCCTGCCAGTGCTCAATAATCGCGCTGATCATAAACAGGGGTGTTGCAGTGTTTCTGATGCCGAGGACGGTCGCCGAGTGGCTGAGCGATTGGGAATTCCCTTTTACGCATTGAATCTGGAAGAAGAATTCCGAGGAATTATCGATTACTTTGTCGACGAGTACACGGTCGGCCGTACGCCAAACCCGTGCGTGATGTGTAACAATCGAATCAAGTTTGGGAAATTATTTGATTACGCAGATAGCGTCGGAGCAGAGTTCTTGGCGACAGGTCATTACGCGCAGATGACTAGGGCGGAAGGCGATATAAAATTGCTGCGGGGAGTCGATCCTGGAAAGGACCAGTCGTACGTTTTGTTCGGGATCAAGCCAAAATTTCTTGAGCGAATGTTACTTCCGGTTGGTCAGTATCAAAAGCCTGCCATTCGAGAGATTGCCGGAACGCTCGGGCTGAATGTTGCGGAAAAGAAAGACAGTCAAGAAATTTGTTTTGTGACTTCCGGAAAGCATGATGAGTTTGTTCGGCAACGGCGGGGCGACGTGGTGGACGAGCATGGTGGTGCTTTGGCGGGCGAGATTGTTACGACCGATGGAACTGTTGTCGGAAACCACCCCGGAATCGAGCGGTTTACGATTGGGCAACGAAAGGGTTTGGGAGTTGCGATGGGCGAGCCTTATTTCGTCGTTCGAATCGATTCTCTGAAAAAGCAAGTTGTAATCGGCTCGTTAGCTGAGCTGGGTCGAAAAAGTCTCACCGCAAGCAAAACCAATTGGTTGGCTTCGGTCCCGAGTGGACCGTTTCAATGCCTCGCGCAAATCCGCTACAACAGTCGAGCTCATGCAGCAACCGCTGAAATACTTCCCGATTCTCGATTGAAAATTGAATTCGATGAACCGCAAAATGGAGTTGCTCCAGGACAAGCGGTCGTTTGCTACGCTGGAGATCAAGTTCTCGGCGGAGGCTGGATTGATTAACATCGCCGCGAATGAATGGTTTTGCAGTGGTTTTAAGATATTAGAGGATGTTTTCGAATCGAGCTTTGCAGGTTAGTCGAGAAAAATCGGGGTCACTCTATCGAGGGATAACTGTAAATTGAGTCCAAATACGTTATGATGAGAGCACCGCGAGGCTGCTGAGCCGAGCAGACATCGAACAGATTTCGATCCATCAACTTCAAACCAATGCCGAGGAAGTCCGTGCAGTTGATCAATACCACTCAAATCCATGATTTGTTACTAGGCCAAAGTGATAACGGAAAGATTCTGCTTATCGCCGGAGCCGGCGTACTTGTCTTTATCGCACTCGGTTTATTACTTGCGTTCGCTCGTTACGGGAAGCTCTGGGTACAAGCGTATACTTCCGGGGCGGATGTTAGCCTCGTTAGTTTGATCACGATGGGATTCCGAAAAGTTCGCCCCGACATGATTGTCAAAGCGAAAGTGATGGCCAAGCAGGCTGGCTTAAACATCAATCGCAAAGATGGAATTAGTACTGAACAACTGGAAGCGCACTACCTTGCCGGGGGTGACGTGATGAAAGTGACGAATTCCATCATCGCTGCACAGCGAGCCAATATCGATCTTGATTTTGATCGCTCTGCTGCGATCGATTTGGCTGGTCGAGATGTCATGGATGCAGTCCGAACATCGGTATACCCCAAAGTGATTGACTGTCCTGACCCTGAGCGAAGCGGGAAGAATTTTCTTAGCGCGATGTCTAAGGACGGTGTTGAGTTAAAAATTCGCGCGCGAGTTACCGTGAGAACGAATCTTGAGCAATTGATCGGCGGTGCTACTGAGGAGACCATTATTGCTCGGGTGGGTGAGTCAATTATTTCCTCAATTGGATCATCGGATCGCCATCAAGATGTTTTGGAAAACCCCGATCGTATTTCTCGTGCTGTTCTTGAGCGTGGCTTAGATGCTCATACGGCATTCGAGATTGTTTCAATTGACATTGCTGACATTGATGTTGGTGAAAATATTGGCGCAAGGCTTCAAGCTGATCAAGCTGAAGCGGACACTCGTGTGGCACAAGCGGCTGCTGAAAAGAGACGCGCCGACGCGATCGCAACTGAGCAAGAAATGAAAGCGGATGTAGCGAGCCAAAAGGCCCAGTTAGTGCTTGCCGAATCTGAAGTTCCTCAAGCAATGGCTGAGGCTTTCCGGCAAGGTAATCTGCGTGCAGTAAAAAGTTAAGTGCCTGCCAAGTTGGGTGGATATGACTTTGGGTCCGAGGCCTTCAATTGCTTCAGGGTGAATCGCCTGGATTTAGTCACCAGCGCAATCTCTTAACGGCTGTTGCCCATTTCGAAGTTGGGTTGTTGCGAAGTTAGTTTAGTTTTCTAGAGGATGCGTAAATATCATGGCTGATACAACACGATACTGGCTGATGAAATCCGAACCGCTGGTTTACTCGATTGATGACCTTGCCGAAGAGAAAAACAAGACAACTTGTTGGGATGGTGTGAGAAATTACCAGGCGCGGAATTTCATGCGGGACGATATGAAGAAAGGGGATCAGGTGCTGTTCTATCACAGTAATGCGAAACCCCCAGGAGTCGCTGGAACGGCGAAGATCGTCAAGGAATCCTACCCAGACTTTACGGCTTTTGATCCCAAAGATAAACATTTTGATCCGAAGTCGAAACAAGAAACTCCGCGCTGGTTTATGGTCGATATTAAATTGGTCAAAAAACTGAAACGTTTGGTTTCGCTGAACGAACTGCGCACGGTCAAGAGTCTTGAGGGAATGGTGCTGTTGCAGAAAGGGTCGCGTCTTTCTGTCCAGCCCGTCACAAAAAAACAATTCGAGACGATTTGCAAGCTTTCAGAAAAGCCGGCTTCGGTTTGATAGCGAAATTTTTGGCCTAAGCCGTTGAGAGCCCGCATTTCAAGAGGAATGCTCCTGCTCCCTACGCAGTTCAAAGTTTGTTGATTAGCAAATAACTCTAATCGTGTGCTGCTTGCTGACTTGAATTTGGCCTTAACGCTTTCTATGCTGCATTTACCCTGACCCACGAATAGACGGTAAATTTGTTGCCGATTGAATTTTTGAGTTGGGATGCGATTTGGATACTGGTTGTTTGAGTTTGGTCAAAAATTCCGGCAAAAAGCAGTGCGATATCGTTTGGCTATTGCTCCAAAGAAATCTGACTAAAACTCTGTGAGCACTTATGACTCAACGACTGCGTTTGCCGTAAAGCGACTGCCCCGAGAGTAGAGGATTTTAGGTTGATCAGATCTCAGCAAAAGCGACCAGCGATTCTCGAGTCAGCGTTGCCCAGAACGTATTGCTATGCCATTGATTAGTGATTCCTCGTTAGGCCAAGGTTCTGGTGCAAGCCGAAGTAACAATTTTGGAGTTCCTGCGGCAGTTTCTGTCAACTGTAAGTTTGTGATCCTGTGGTGGACAAATGGAAGGGTTGGTTGTCGATGAAAAAATCATTCGTCAGCTCATATGGCCGGGAAGTCTATGCTCGAAGTTCGAGTTTTTTCGTCTCGGTTGCTATTCATCTACTGGCTTTGTTGGTCCTTTCGCTCATCGTATTTGAAAGTTCAGGCAACTCGATAATTTCTCTGGAATTGCTGGAATCCTCAGACAGTGTGCAGGTCTCTCAGTTCAATTTTGAGGTCGATGCAGAAGACAATGAGATGGTTGATTTTGAGTTAGTTGTCAAACAGCCAGAAGAGATCATGGTCTTCGACGTAACCATGGAAAAGCACGGTAAGAAGGATGCTAAGTCCGAGGCACGCCCCTTAAATCAGGAATGGAGCGGAGGTGACTTGAGTGGTTCAGCCGAGTCCCAGGGAAATCGATCTCCAGAGGATGGGGAGTCAGCTAAGTTCTTTGGAACGAAGGCTGAGGGCAACAGTTTTGTTTATATTCTGGATCAATCCTTCTCAATGAACAAAAAGGGTTACTGGCGAACGGATTTGAATTTGAACTTTTCGAGGTTTGATGTTGCTAGACTTGAATTGCAAAATTCAATCGAGACCTTGCAACCGCATCAAGAATTCTATGTTGTTCTCTTCAGCCATAAAGTAAAGCATTTCAATCCCACGGCAGTCAAAGCGACAAATCAAAATAAGAGAAAGTTTAGACGGTGGATTTGGGACAAAGAGGCTAAGGGGTTGAGTGATCCGTGTAGCAGTCTAAATTTTGCGATAAAAACGAATCCGAGTGGAATTTTTTTACTCGGAGATGGCGAATTCGAAAGGGGCGGACCACTATTCACTATCGATGATATTCGAAGGCAAGTCGAAGGAATAACAAAAATCCCAATACACACAATTGCTTTGGATGACCTTAGGGCAATGGCCAATATGAGAGAGCTGTCTGCACTAAGCGGTGGACAGTTTGATTTTATCAAGCTTCCCGGAGAAGCGGACGAAGTTGAAATTAATTTGACCGTTGATCAAAAGTATGGTTTGAGAATGTGTGAGATAGCCAGATTTACACCTCCAATTAATCGTGGGTTGATTTTTACAAACTCAGAATTCGACTTTATCAGTCTTGTTCGTACTTCGTTGAATCAAAAATTATCGCCTCTCATGAAAATTTCTTTGTGTCGATTAATATTAGACTTTCAGAGTGAAGTGGGTGGGGTGACTAAAAACTCTCGGGCATTACTCCAGACTTTTTTTGAAAGGCTCGAACGAGAATCAGAAGAGGAGTATCAATCCTTTCTCCCACAGGAGGGGAATACGATAGCTGATTGCGAGGAACGTTTTCAAGTAATTCAGAAGGCTCGTCAGCAGCGGGCAAGTGATCTCGAAGAGTCGATGTTCCAATCATGGATGGCCCCATTTACAGACCGGCGGGAGCTTGTCCAGTTATCGGATCAGCTCAAGATCGCCAAGCGGATCGTTTCTCTCTATCCAGAAACTGAAACGGCTGATCGGGTCGCCAAAAATTATGGATTAGCGGACTCTAATTTTCCTCGAATATTTCAAAATTTTGGTTCTCAAACGCATTGAGTGATCGGCCTTTTTAAGGGACCCGTCATCCTAAACGCGGCAGTTTGTTTCGTAGAAATGTTCGTTTCGACCATCGGAATTGCGAGGAACAATTGTGCTGAGGCCCCAGGACACTTGAAAAGACTTCGCTAATTAAACGGAGAGGAGGATTTCGCACTTGTCTTAGAATCAACAGAAAGCAGATAACTCACGTCGAAAATCAGTGTTCTTTTAAAAAAGCGGTCCAACATCGGCCGAGAGTTGTAAAGAAATTGCTTTCAAATGGCGATGTTTTCAATCTGAGGTTTGCAGGTTATAATCTCAGCATCGCTGAAACTTCTGCTTTTAGCGTACCGATCCGGGCGATTAGCTCAGTTGGCTAGAGCGCCACGTTGACATCGTGGAGGTCGTTGGTTCAAGTCCAATATCGCCCACTGAAATGCACGGTAGAGAGTTACTATTCTCTACCGTGCTTTTTTTACGGGGTTTTCGCTCAGTCGTGCTTGCCGATTCAGCGTCGGATTTGGCGTCAACAGCGGAAATGGCGTCGCATTTGGCGTCAACTTTTTCAGCCATTCCAACGTCTTCAAAATCGCATTTTTTAACCAATGCGTAAGTCTTCATGGCAGTGCTGGCGCTGTTACCCGACCACTGGCATGCGCGTCTTAAGCCGTATTGATCCATTAAGTCAGTCTCAGTACTGGCTCTGATGGAATTGAAGAAGTTCGGCCAGGCTTTTTCAAGCCACGGTTCGATTTTAGCGTTTAATACAATCCGCTTGGCTTCGACTCCCGGATTGGAATGCAAGTGGAGCGTGGGAAACACATGTAAGTCCCTCACCCTTCCATTTGGACTGCTCTTCCTTGCTTCTTGAAACTCGGATTCAAGATAAACGCTCAAAGCTGGAAACAGCGGCACCTTCCTAGCGGACTTGCCAATAGATTCGGTCTTGGGTGAGTGGATTAAAATAGTCTTTTTTTCGAAGTCAACGTCTTCCCATTTTAGTTTTTGGATTTCAGATGGAATACGCATCGGAACGTGGCGTATCAAAGCAAAAAGTAACTTCCATTCATTCGTCGGGCAGTGCTCAATTACTTCGTTGATAACATCAACTGAAACGTAAGCTTTTTTGGCTGCTGACTGACTTGTTTTCATTCCCTTGATTCGAAATGGATTTCTACGTATCAATTCGTCTTCAACCGCCAGGTCAAAGAATCCAATAGCGTACCTGAGTCTCTGTTTAGCAGTGTTGCTGCTAAGCCCGAGTGTTTCCCCCGGTTTCGATTTAGAATTGCCTTCTTCGATCAGCCAACGCCAGAACTCACGGGTGTCTTTCGCGAGGATCGTTGTGACGTCCGCGTCGCCGAGGCAGTCAATTAGGTTCCGCTTCGCTTTTTTGTAGACAATGATCGTCCCGGCGGATTGCCCTGCCCCTCGGGTTTTAATATAAGAATCGGCCAAAATTGAAATCGTTGTTTCAGTCTTGGTTTGTTTTGATTCAGTGAATCGCCGAGGCAGATGTGGTATCAAGCCATGCTTTAACAGTGTTTTGCAAATGGGTAGATCGGCCTTTGAGTCCAACCACGCTCTGGTGGTTGGGGAGAACTCTTCCAGACCTGCATTTTTGCTGTCGAGCAGATCGCTTATTGCTTTTAGCGATGTTTCAGCTTTCTTCTTGCCAGACCCAAATCGAATAGTCAGTCGTTTGCCATTGACGTAGGGTTGGGTTTGATAGAACCACTTATCCTCGTCTTTGCCCTTACCGCGTTTCTTTTGTAAGCTTGCCATTGTTGTCTAACTCCATGCTATTTGACAGTTGGATAACAGGTCGCCGATCGCTCCACGGTTGGCGGCCATTTAAAATAATACTCTTCTATTCTTAATGTCGCGACTCACGTCTCGACCATACGCTCAAAGTTGACTAATTCTAGAAATTTAGAATTGTCTGTATCGACCGTGAATACCGTGAAGACAGTGCGCCAGTCGGCAGCATCTAAATTCACGGTTTCACTGTCTTCACGGTTGAATCACCCCTTTTCGTTTTTGATTTCCAACGTTCGCCGACCGTCGATATTTAAGTTGATTAAAATTCCCAGCCGGCGTAAATCAGGCGATAATCGACGAAGCTGTCCTCCTAAAGCACGAGGAGTTTTAGGCCATGATCTTTCACGCTGTAACTGGTGCCTCATTTCGGGATCTTGTTGATTCCCTAGCTCCTGTAAGAGCGTCATGGTGGTTCCAGTCCAAGCTTCAGTAAGGCGGTTCGCAAATTCTGCTATCGCCGACCCGATCAGGCTATTATCGATCGCCTGACGGTTGGTTGCCTTGAGACGTTTGCGATAGACCGATTCAAATTGACCTTTTTCCAAGCCGGCGGCCTCCGCACCTGCGACTACCCAACTGAAAAAATCGGCCAACCTTGGAAGCTTATCTGGCCGAATTTGATCCTGGTTTTCTAGGGCGCTAACGACTGCGTTAAGCAATCCGCCTAAACAGGACGATCGCAATTTTTCGAATTGTTCGTTGATTTGCGATTCCGTCTTTCGGTGATCGTCATCGATCGAAGGAAGGTGCAAAATCAATGAACGAGACAGCAGGTCTCCGCGACTGGCTAATTCCGGAATCCCGTTGATAAGAATCGGCCGCTTCACATTGAGAATGGTCTCATCGCTATCAGTGTACAGCGATCGTTTGGATAAGCCGGCACCGGTTGTTAGGCGGCAAAGTGAATCGCTGAGTGAATCGTCGATAAAACTTAGATTATCGAGCGCCACGACCGCTCCATTTTTGGCAGCGATCAATAGAGCGTCTTCATCCCTGGCCTTGGCCCGGACGGGACTGATATTGTCGTCAATTAATTGTCGAATTAACCGGCAGGCTGTGCTTTTAGCACTTCCCTGTTCCCCGTGTACAAAAAGAATTGGGTAAGCTCCTTTTGGTTGGAAACAGGAGAGTAAAAATGCAACCACCAGTACCCAGTCGTTATCTGACACGTTGATTAGCTTGCGCAAATCAGAAAGTTCTCCATTGCCAATAGGCATTTCGAGTGGAAGTAGTGCCTTGGGGCGAACAAACTTGACGGGGACTTGGTCATAGTCGTAAACAGACCACTTATGTGGATTACTTGCCAGTGCTTATTGCCCAGGTCAAGAAAAATGTCGCCGTCTAAGTGACCGATTCGAACATTGCATTTAAAACGCTGACCTTGAAAAACAGCTTTCCCATCAAGAGTATCGATCGCCTCGGCTATTGCCTGGTTATTAGCAGCCGTTTCATTCTCTACAAAAAATAGTTTTCGTAAGAACTGGCGAAAGCCTGTCGAGCGAATTTTCATGGACTCTAGATGTCCGTTTGAGCGAAAGTCGGCGAACCCATCGTTTGACTCATCGTGCCAAAATTCGACACACTCGCGCAATGCTAATTCGATTAGCTTTGTCGCCATGCTAGGTTTAGTTCCATCCGTCGTCATTGTTCACCCCCTTTCGGCTCATCACGATATTCCTGGCAATTTCTTTTACAAAATCCCTAGCTTCGTGCCGCATCTTTGTCGGAAGGTTGAAGATGATTGTCCCTATGAGACGTTCGTCATATAAACTGCCGGGTTGTGTTGCTTGTAGTAAAGGATTACCTACAATGCCCAACTGGCCAGCTACGCGTTGTACTTCGCTAAACACTCGGTTGGCTGCCAGAAATCCGTGGTAGTCGGGGGCGGTGCAACGCCCCCGGTTTTCGCTATGGTTCATTTTTGACCCTCCAGCTTGGAGGCTAGAAATGCGTCCAGATCGCAAATTCTGACTAGCGTTTTACGGCCAATTTTGATCTTGGGAATGATGCCCTGTGTAAGTAGGTCATCTAGCAGGCGAGTGCTTATGCTCAAATATTGAGCAGCTTCGATCCGCGATAAGGCTCCTATAGCCCTCGGTAATTCTTTCATTTCTTGACTCCTGTAATTTTCCCTGCCGAAGTGGCGTTGGGATTCTTCAGGACAGCTTCTTAGAAATTAAGGAGCAAAAAATAAAAGGTATTTTCGCCACTAATTTATTGCGAAAGAGTCGTGAGAAGCCGCGCAAAGCGCTGAAAAGAAAATTTAGTGGCTAAAAAGAAAATCAATATTCGCCACTAATTGTTAGTGGATTTGGCTATTTGCTTTATTCGTTTGCCAAGTTTTTGGGGTTGAGTGTCGTCTAGCGTAGCAAATGGAATGGTAACTTCATCTGGAAGTGAATCAAGATTTTCTAATGCGTATTTCCCAAGCCTTATATCTGTGACACGTTTAAGTCCTTCTTGATCTTTGAAATGCTCAATGAATTGTTTGCATTTTTGTACGGAGGCTTGGGGCGCCATGGGCGGCCGTCCGCGAGAAACGTTTTTTTCATGGGTTATCTGGTCTTTAAGCTCCAAAAGCCCGCATTTCCCCTCTGTCCCAAATCGCCGAATTTGCTCGATATCAAGTGATTTTAGAACGGGGCTTTCTAATAATTCTAAAAGTTGACTTCGGGTAGAAATGTGAACCTTTTTAGCGACGCGCCAAGGTTCTAATGAATCAGAAACAAGTCCATCGACCAAGTGCTCGAAACGCCTTACCTGTTTCCTATACTCAATAAGACAGGAATGCAGCGGAGCCAAGTCTTCTTGGCTAGGCCGTTTGCCGTGCTGGGCATTTTCGATTGTCGTTTCGATTAAGGCTTGCCCTTTTAAACTAATGCCCAAGGGCTGCATCGATCGCCGAAAGCTCATTGTTAGATGCTGCTTTGTTCATAGAAGATGCCTTGCGATTTTGCCCTGCCTGGAGTTTGAAAAGCACGGCTCGCCGATCGCAAGGCTATTGAAAATCGACTACGGTTTCGAACCCGCGCCGTGCATCCACCATTGTATAGAGTTTTCGAAATCCTTCACTCAAACAGGCAACAAATGTCCCCAAGCAATTGCTAGGCAGAGCCATTGAGGACTTTAAGAAGGTAAATCGTATTAAAGGTATCGACTTCTCTAAGAAAATGAGAGCGATAGTCGATCGCTATAACGAGCGCAGCGAAGATGATGTACTGGTTAGCAACGTGCTTGAAGACTTCTCTGGTGAACTCATCGACTTAATACAAGAACTGCAGACAGAGCGTGATTCGTTTGGGGGCATGGGGATCGATCTTGAGGAGAAAGCGTTCTTCGATATCCTGCAAGCATTAGCTATTAAGTACGACTTTTCTTATCCAGAAGAGAAGCTGATTGAGCTTTCAAAAGCAGTCAAAACGGTAGTCGATGACAAAGTCAAATACACCGACTGGAGTCAGCGCACTGACATCAAGGCGGAGCTAAAAGTTGACTTAATTCTGACGCTGGCTAAGCATGGGTATCCGCCGGTCGATCGTGATGAAGTCTATCAAGAAATCTTCGAGCAGGCCGAGAACTTTAAGAAGTACAATTCAGGATCTTAGGTTTGCCGGCAACTTTCAGGCTGTTCTCTGAGAGTTTGAAATGTCAACAAATGTCAACATCCTGGTTCTGCCTCAGTGCTCCCTGGTCGTTTGAAGTTCTTGGGTGTGCTTCGCAGTGCCGATGTTTGAGTGATCGCCGTTATCCGGTCAAAAATCTATAAAAATGGGAATAAATACGTCAACTATTCTTGGGCTGACTGCGATTTATTCTTGTCTTCATTACCCCATTCTTCATGCAACTTGGATGCGACTTTGCCACGCCGAAAGTTGACGTGAACGAGCGAAGCGAGCCAGCCTGGTTTTTTCGGCTCCGGTGCATCCGTTGGTTATGTCTCAATTATTGGCGTGCTGTTAGATGTGATTGTGGTATCAATCGATACGTCCTACGATCGCAGGTGTATTCGACTGGGTGACCATGATTTAGTAAACATTTCAGTGACAGCAGTGGGATTGTCAATCCAGACAACGGTTGAGAACCCGATGTGCTTGCCATCGGCATATATAGCAGCGACCAACCTAGAAGCCTATCAGAGCGCTTCCACCACTACTTCGATCCACTCTTCGACTTCATCAGGGAGCTCTGTATTTCCTTTGTAACACTTCCATCCAAACCAGCCTGCTTTTAAAAGTAATGTCGTAATGAAAAAAACTGAAGCTGGCTCAAGACCAAGTATTAATCCTCCCTCCGAGTCTTTAAATATATGAGACTGCTTAAGTTTCTGTCTGACAGCTTCCCCAACTTGGTTGCCGGACCATTCCGGATGAAGCGCCTTTTCTTCTTCTACCATTGAGCAGATTAATCTTCTAGTTAGTCTTATAGTTGGCTTCATAGTCTTCTTAGTCGAGTTGAACATTTACACTGGGCTTAAAGGGTTAGCCTTGGCGTTTAAAAAGTGTATCGTCGGGTTTAGGGAGTCTCCGGCTTAAAAGATTCTCAACGAATTTGTCAACGCCTGATTCTACCTTGGAAAGTGTCTGATTGTTGCTGGTGTCGTATTCACTGCTGTGAATCGGGTATGCCAGAAGATGGAAATCACGAAGGCGACGAATTTTGGTAGGGTGCCCTCCAGTACGGTCGTCGTGTTCGTCGATCAATGATATGTCATCAGTTGTATATCCGTACGCAACAATGCCAAGGCCATTGGCGTAGATTGCAATCAGGTCACCATTGGCAGGGAACTCGATCTTGTGTTGGTCTCGATTCGCACAAGCCATCACTCCGTTTGCGAGCATCAAATCATGGTGGTGAAATTGCTCGGTATATGAGTCGAACGTCCGCGTGTTGTTGATCCAAACATTCATGTGCCATAATTCTCAGATTGAGCCGGGTGTCAGAATCTTTAAGTGTACAACAGTAATTACGAAGAACAACAACGTAGCTGGCAGGTCCTAGTCGGTAAAATACGGGTCGATTAATGATCGGCGTTTCACTCGTTCTGGAATTATACCGCAAGCAACATAATAACGAAGTTTCAGTTCTCAGTGACTCGCAGTATTCGAGAGTAGTCTAATTAACTCCTGGACTTGTTTTGGCGATAGGCTTGATTGAATCAAGAGAGCCAAGTCAGATGGCGTCGCATTTGGCGTCAACTTTTGTTGACTTGCTGCTTTTGCCCGTGTTTTAGGGGCAAGTTCAAGTCCAATGAGAATCACGTCACGATCGGTTTAGCAACATAACGTCCGTGATCACCGAGCCGGGACGAGTGATCTTCCATTTTCTAAACCACGCGCAAGACCGGCTTCGCGTGCATCACATTGTTATCCCGCGTTGGTAGTGTTTCCATAGGACACAAACTTGCGCAATAGCTCTGGAGACAAAAAGATGCGGTATGTTTCAGGTGGGTTGCCAACTGGTTTCAAACTAGGATAGACCATTGCATAATCTGCGAAATAGGCCGCACGTTTAAGTAATTCCCTTGGTGTCACCTGATCCGCTGCCTCAGGAGGAAATAGCAAATGTCGATAGGAGTCATTCTTGCGCAGGTTCGCGATCCATTCGTCAATTTTATCTGGTTCGACGTTGTAGTCGATGTTAAATGCGGCGCCTTCAACGTAATAGTTGAATTTGTTTAGCTCTTCATTTGAGACATCCCCTTCTAACCACTGTTCGGAAAGCTCGATGCCCTTTCTGCTCGGCTCTTGCGGAAGCAATGGCCAAATTGAACGACAGCAAGCGAGGTAAAATCGGTGGAGATCTTCGCGAGAATCGTACGTTCGATTCATGTTGCCGCCGAACTGCGGCAATGACGTATGCGGAACGCCTTTGACTCGCCAGATATGGTCGATCATCGAATAGGCGTCGTTACTGGATTTCCACTCTTGTTCTGTCATTTATTTAAGCGGGATAACGTCAATGTTCACCGGGTCGCGGCGAACAGCACTGACTTCAAAAAGCCGCGCGACCCGCGACTCCGTGTGCAACATCTTGTTATGCGGCTGTTACCATAAGTGTGCGAGCTGTCGAAATGAAGTAGACGGCTTGGTAGCCAAGAAGACATCCAAGCAATCTGAATACGCCAACGCTACGTTTACGATTGAATGTTCGTACCACCAGTTACCGCAGTCATATCCGGTGAAGCGACCATTGTATTCCAAGCGGACCCATTTGTCGGCGGTAACTTGAAGCTGTTTGCGAACAGGAACTGGCGTGCCCGATTTGTCGAAGAACTGACGTTCCGGCGCACCACCACGCCATTCGTAGACGACAGTTGCAGAATCATCCGCCAATTCAATTGTGCAGTTAGTCGTGTTGAATTTCTTGCCGGTGCAAGGGGCGGTCGTTTGAGAGCCAATTGGTTCTGTGAATTCGTTGCGTTCACCGAATCCGACGCCGTGAACGATGTAGTGTTCGTTTCTGTCGTATGTTGCAGGTGGTTCTGGAATTGCGAACGCGTTTGGGATCTCACTGCGCCGTTCGGCGAGCCGACCGCCACGAGCGGCTTTAGTCCAAGTGATGTGAATGTGCTGCACGATAAGCGTTGCTGTCGTCGCTGGTGATTTCGTGTTGCGAGACATGTGAAAGCTCATATAACGCGGATTCCTGCCGCATAACGGCACACATCACCGAGCCGGGAGAGACGATGTTCCATTTGTAAAACCCCGCAAGCCCGGCTTCGGTGCATGTGATGGTTCTTTGCTTACAGCTATTCGACGGGACAGCCGCCAGAAAGGTACTTCGCAAACGTTTCAGCGTACGGAGTCTTGAATCGCATGCAGGTTATATCGCTAAACCCGATCGTGTAACTTTTGTTGCGCCAGACGCCCTCTCCATCGAAGTGGGCAAATCGAAGTAAGTGTTTATCATGCGTGACAATTCTTCCAATAAAGAAAGTCTGCTCCAAATGGTCAGCATTTTCGAGTTCTACCTCGACGAACTCACCGCGATTCTGCAGATCGGCGACAAGCGTGAACGTGTCGCCCAAGGGTAGTTCAAGTGTCGGCCACGAATCAAGCGCTCCCTCGTCTTTCAACATTTGCTCCCACTTGCGTTCAAACTTGCCAGATCGAATATCTGTAATTTGTTCTGTACGCAGTATCTCAAAACCATCAGGATCAAAATCTGAGAATCTCCACAGCAAGGTCCAGGTATCACCAACACTCAACAGGAAACCATGATGAGTTTCTTCGAAAGGTGGAAACCGCATGAGCATCACCTTCTTCTTCGATCCTGCGTGCTCCTGCAATCGTTCAAGTAGAGTCACGGTGCCTCCGAGTGCAAAGAACGTCTAAAATCACCCGGTCGCGACGAGAGATTCTCCATTGTCAAAACGCCCGACTTCGCGACTCGGGTGCATTTTTTGGTTATGCCATTTCGCTGGGGAACGGTGGCCGCAAGCGTTTACCATGCTGCCAGACGCCTTCACGCAACCGGAAAAGGACATCTGGGTGTCGTTCGGACAGGTGCTTTGTCATTTCCAGTGTTGAATCAGCACCGAGCGCCTCGATTGACCGCAGTTTGGGCAGTCTTGCAAGTTCTTCAAGGGCGATGCTTGATAGTTGGCAATAGTTGACGTTTAGCGCAGTGATTTCCGAACACCGCGATATGGTTGACACGTCTTCGTCAGTTAGCGGTATCCCGCCGAGACCTAGGTTCGAGATTTCGCTCGGTAGCGTACAGGTGCTAAGTGTGCTGCTTGCGATTATATTACCGCCTATCGATAAGTCAGTGAGGCGTGTAAAGCCTAAGATCACTGGAATGCTGGCGTCGGTGATTCGCGTTGAATCGGCGACGAGGTATTGCAGATCTGCCCAACCAGCGAGCTCGGCGATGTGTTTGTCGGAAAGGTCAGAATGTAGAGCCCAAATTCCGAACGCATCATTGACCGTCGCACCGGTGCCGTGAAGCACTGCTGTCAATCGAGCAATTCGTTCGGATTCAGTCATTGGCATAACGTCACCAATCACCCGGCGGCGACGAGAGATTGTCTATTTGAAAACGCCCGGCTTCGCCGCTCGGGTGCATTGGATTGTTATCCGCCTTTGGATGGTTCAGGAGTGATCAATTGTATCGAAAGCTTCTCAAGTGCGTTGGAACCATCTGTTTGCTGTTGAGTGGGGTTTTTCCCCACTGGGATTTCAACATTTGCCTGAGTGGTTACTTCGCATTTGAGTTTCTCTGACTTGAAAGTTGAGGCAGCGGTGTAGGTTCTTCGTTCATAAACGACGCTAACTTGGTATTTGCCGTCACCAGAATCGTCGACATTGCCGCTTAGGATTGCCACCACGTCTCCGTTTTTTATCTCGCGTTCAAAAGACCCATCGCTTGCAACATTGACTGTTGCCGCAATCCCACTATCCGGATCGTTTAGTTTGATCTTTGAAACGCTTGAACTACCGCTGCAGCCAATGAAAAACGAAACGGTCAGCATGGCTAAAAGTAAATTTCGCATCATAATTTCAATCAGTATTTGGTTTGGCGGATAACGTCCGTGATCACCGAGCCGGGACGAGCGATCTTCCATTTCTAAACCACGCGCAAGTCCGGCTTCGCGTGCATCACATTGTTATCCCGCGTGACGAACGTGTCAATCATCGCTAGAAATCCATTCGTTTCCAACCCGGTACTGGTGTCATTGAGCATCGTTTGCATTTACCCGATCCATCGCAAAATTTGCATTGCATGTCGACGTCCGAAAGAACTCCGGAGCCCTTGCAAATTCGACAGAATCCTAGCGAAATACCCGAGTGCTGTGTCCTAGAGTTGCAGGTGATACATGGTCGATAAATTTCTGCAATCTTCCAATTCCTGTTTATCCTTTGAAGCGAGATGCGAGTAGAAATAAATGGAGCTTGGCGTGCATTTGTTGTCAATTTCCCATCGACCGGAACATGGACTACAACCTCTGACTCTGATCGTTCTAAAATTTCCCATCGCCCCTGAGGGACAAAGGCGTTGGTATTTGCAATGCTTCGATTCTGCTTGTTTTGGTAGCGCTGTGAAATCAGTTCGGTCCCGCAGTCGCGAAGCACAGCCGCCTGACGGCCGGTGAGTTTACGTTCGAGTGAGTCAATCCGGTCGTTATGAATCGCGTCCAGATATCGTTCAACTACGTGTGCCCAAGGAGTGCTTTGATCCAAGAAATCAACCTCTGTTTTAGTGGGATAACGGCAACGTTCACCGGGCCGCGGCGAAAGTCATGCAAGCAGAAAAAGCCGCGCGGACCGCGGCTCCGTGTGCAACGTATTGTTATGTCGCGATCAAACGGTTTCCATTTTCGGTTCAATTCGACAATCACGTTGCATTTTTACACATTTAATATCGGCATTGTTGGCATCAATTCGCACACGCAATTCGTCAGGATTGTCCAACGGCCTGACCTCGCCAATAAGTTGTACCTCGTCACCCGCGTTTAGGTAGGCCCACGACGCTCGCACAAGATGCAGTCCATCGTGATCTTCATCTAGTGTTTCATCAGTCAAACGTTCGCAGTAGAGCAGGTTGTCAACGTACCAATCGTAGCAAATGAATTTGTCGTTACCCGGCAGTTCCAGTTCAAATTCAACGTTGTTGACTGTTTCATTTCCGCAATTCTGAAGTGAGATGCAAATCACCGCAATATCGTCAACTTGATCAGTGTCATCGCCGTCGTAGCAATACGTTTGCTTGCAACGAATGCTGCGTCGTGGTTTGGTAAACCAGTGAAAGATGCTTCGCCCAACAAGGGTGCCCGCAAGTCCAATCGCCCCACCAATAATCAGGGACGGCCAGTTGATTTCCATTTAGACTCCAAGCGACATAACGGCAACGTTCACCGGGCCGCGGCGAAAATCATTGTTTCCAAAAGCCGCGCGGCCCGCGGCTCCGTGTGCAACGTATTGTTATCACGCGTTTTCAGCGTCAGGCATGGGAAGCAGTCGGTCTA
>Ga0214479_100325_pt1 | contig 30075 bp, 33 predicted proteins | sample M1_20Mar14CPVII9_5_FD_165054 | JGI IMG/M metagenome (GOLD analysis project Ga0214479, IMG submission 165054) | Marine eukaryotic communities from Monterey Bay, California, United States - M1_20Mar14CPVII9sort6BwellE14 | ecosystem: Environmental > Aquatic > Marine > Unclassified | place: USA...
GAACCTTTTGCCCCTGGTAAGTCTATACTTTGTTTATAGGTTGCATATACTATCGATTAATTTGATACCCTACTATGATTATAAATTTTGAACTTTGGTTGGTTTTGAGATTTGGAAGGATACCGAAGCATACTCTCATAATTTTGCCAATTGCCGACAAGCAATAACACATTCCTCGACAATAATGAGATTCTCTCTATTAACGACCCTTGCAATCCAATCTATATCGGCATTTACCACGCCTATGAGCCCTAGTAGTAATTCTCGGCGGTTGTCAACGGCGATTCAGATATCAGCTTTAGATTCATTGTAAGTATAATTTTATCAAAGAAGTTGCAAAATTGCAAATATTTATATGGTATGGGGTAGTATTAGTATTTATACTCTATCCAACAACAACCGAGTGTAGAAATATTTTATATGCATACCTTTACTGTGAATTTGGATTCATTATGTTTTTTATATATCATTGCTCACTCTTCTCTGCCGCATTTCCTCATTCTTCATCATATAGAGCTGATATAACAACACTCTCAATAGACAGCGGTGATATTGATACAGTAGCTCGATATGCAAAGACTGGTTTGATTACTGATGCTACTACCAATCCTTTATTTGTTAGTCAGGCTGGTGCTAATGGTGATGCAAGATATGAGGTACGTCGTTTTATCTACTGCTGTATTTTTGTGCATATCATGTGCTCATACTTATTTCTCTTTTCAACAGGCAATGGTGGCTGAAGCTGTAGCATATGCTAAACGAACTACATGCAGTGAAGACGGATGTCCTGTTCCAGAGGAGACATTGAACAAAGCAATTGATCGTCTAGCAGTTAACCTTGGCAAGGAATTAGTAAGTTTAGTACCAGGTCGTGTATCAACTGAGGTTGATATTCGATTGAGTTATGATACAGAGAAGAGTGTTGAACGTGCTCGATCAATTATTGCAATGTATCAAGAAGAAGGGATATCGAAAGATAGGATATTAATCAAATTGGCTGGAACATGGGGTGAGTTTTGCTTGTGGTAGATTAAGAGTACATGTTCAGTATGACCTATTGAATGCTGAGAATTATGATCCTCCTCTAATCTGATTGTGGCTCTTTCTTTCAGAGGGGATACAGGCTGCAAAAATACTCGAAGCTGAGGGGATACAATGTAACATTACATTAGTATTCAGCTTTTTACAAGCAGCGGCGTCAGCACAAGCCAAAGCATACCTGATATCACCATTTCCTGGAAGGATCTTAGATTGGCATAAGAAACAGAGTGGTGAAAGCGGATATACGCAAGATGCTGACCCTGGCGTACTTGCAGTTCGAAGAATGTATGCTTACTTTCGTAAATATGGCTATGACACAATTTGCATGCCTGCATCCTGGCGACCGTCGAGAGGAGCCGATGTGGAAGGAAGTGATGTTGATGAAATCTTGGCCCTGGCTGGAGTAGATGAGATGACAATTCCTGAACCACTATTGAACAGTTTGTCTGTATTGGAAAGTTCAGTAGTATCTCGCAAGTGCTCCCCAGAAAAGGACGCAGCGAGTTGTACCGACCCAGATTTCAGATTCACAGAAGAAAGTTATGCATCTTATTGGGAGGCGGATGGTTGTGGTAAAGAAAAGCTAAAGGAAGGCATCGATGCTTTCACAACCGAGACTGAAAAGTTAATCGCGATATTGATTGATAAGTTTTAGGATTGTGGACAAAGGATAGGATTAGTCTGTACAAGCGAGATATAAACTAATTTAATGTTTATACAATACAGATCTCTCCAATACAATTCATCCCTTCTATATACATCTTCTATGCAATCGAGCTTTAATGTTCAGCTAAGACTGCAGGTACTCCCAAGTTGATAAGTTTCTCTTGAACCTTGACTGCGTCGTCATACTGATAAGGCTCCATATCACCAAGAGGATAATCCATCCCTATCATGTCATATTTCTCTTTGCCCAGTGTGTGATATGGCAATAGTTCAATGTGAGTGAAGACCGGGCTCAAAGTCTTGGCGAATTCAGCCAAGGCTTCAATTTCCTGGTCTGTATCAGTCATGTCTTTGAGCAACACCCATCTCAACGATAACTTTACATCTTTATACTTGTCTCTTATATACTCAGCAAATTCCCTCGCCCTTATGTTCTTCCACTTGGATACACCGCTGAGAAAAGACGCCAGATCTAGATCCATTCCTTTCAAGCACAGCATTACATAATCAGTCATCGGTAAGCACTGGTCCCAAATCTCTGGATTGCCGTGTCCACTTGTGTCTAGAGCGGTTGTAAGTTTCATGTCTTTGGCTCTTTTGAACACAGACTTGACAAATTCTGGTTGGAGAAGAGGTTCACCGCCCGAAAAAGTTAAGCCACCATTGTTTGGTTTCAAGAAGGTATGATACTTGTGTAATATATTACCAACTTGTTTGTCACTCATGGCTACCTCCGGGCAATCTATCGGATTGACAACGCATTGGGTCTCTGGGTTACTACAAAACTTACACCGCTTTGAACAGCCCTGAAGGAAGATTAGACTTCGAACGCCCGGGCCATCATTAGTCGTAAATGTTTCAACAGAATGCACACTTCCGACGCTATTTACCGGAACCAAGTCTTCAATCTCTGTTGGGTCTAAGTTTGAGCATTCACAGTTGTGAGCTGCAACATTAGAATTGCTTGCGATGGCCGATCCGTGCATAGTCCTCTTTAGAACTTCTTCCCTCTGTTCAGGTGTGAGTTGACTAAATCTAACAGCATATCCTGAAACTCTGATCGTTAGGTCGGGGTACTTCTCAGGATGTAGATGTGCGTCTTCAAGGAGCTCCCGGTTCAAGACATTTATATTGATATGTTGTCCACCTCCATTATGTGTAGATGTATCAAAGTACCCATCTAATAGAGTAACCAAGTTCTCAGCTCGATCGGTTGACAAACTACCCAAAGCAGTTGGAGTGAGACAAAAGGTATTCGATATCCCATCCATACAACTTCTATACGGAAGCTTTGCTACAGAGCTCAAACTCGCCAAAGTTCCTGATTGGTCTCGGTTGTGCATGGGATTGGCTCCTGTGTATGTGTAGAGTATAAAGTAAGAAAACGATTAAATATATGCAACCTATAAACAAAGTATAGACTTACCAGGGGCAAAAGGTTCGCCTTGTAAGCGGCCATCAGGCGTCGATCCCGTTGCCTTGCCATACACAACGTTAGATGTGATTGTGAGAACAGAAAGCGTCGCCTTTGCATCCTTGTACAGCTTCTGCTTATCAAGTTCTTGATAGAACTTATCGCATACTTTCACTGCAATGTCATCCACTTTTGAATCATCATTACCAAATGTTGGCAGCACTAACTCTGGATGACCTCGCCTAAATCCTGTAGTCAAGCCACTTTCCTCATCTCGTACTGTGTATACATGATCATGCTTTATTGCTGAAAGGGAATCAGCTACTACCGATAGACCAGCTATTCCGAACGCCATGAGATGATTCACATTACTATTATGCAAAGCCATTTGTAGGTTCTCGTATGAAGCAGTGTCGTGGCTGTAATGTATCACATTCATCGTGTCGGCATACAATTCAGCCATCCAAGGAATGGCGACTTCAAAGAAGAGCTTTGATACAGTCTCATAGTCTAATGGCTTGTCCTCATCACCTTCTCCAATACCAGCCTCTTTACATGCCTTGGCCAATGGCTCGCAGATGACTTTTCCTTCAATCTCATCTCGACCTCCATTGAGTGTCATTAATAGGAGCTTGGCAAGGTTAGTCCTTGCACCAAAAAACTGCATATCAGCACCTAGCTTCATCGCTGACACACAGCAGGCGATACCATAATCCGATCCAAAGATGGGTCGCATTAAATCATCATTCTCGTACTGTATACTTGATGTGTCGATAGATATGTTGGCACAGTAATCCTTTGGGAAAGTAGAAAGTATGGGTTAGTGTCATGTATGAGGAAAGGATACTGTTGGTATCTTATATTTGATCAAGTGATTATATGATGAGTGAAGTGATAACTTACCTTGAAAGCTTCGGGATGATGTTTTGACCAAAGAACTGTCAAGTTTGGCTCAGGTGCAGGACCAAGATTTCGTAGACTGTGGAGGAATCTGTAAGAAGTCTTGGTTACCATGCTCTGACCATCTTCTGTTGCTCCCCCTAGAGCTAACGTCACCCAACTGGGATCGCCAGTAAATAGTTCGTTGTATTCGGGAGTACGAACATGTCTAACAGCTCTCATCTTGAGTACCAAGTCATCTATAACTTCTTGAATATCTTCTTCTGTGGCCACACCGGAGGCAAGATCATTCTCGGCATAAATGTCTAAAAAGGCGTCCCACCTCCCTGCTGACATTGCAGCGCCATCCTGTTGTTTCAAAGCAGCAGTATGACCTAACCACAATGCCTGAGCTGCGTCATGGAACGTTTTGGCTGGCTTCCTTAGGTCTACACCATATGAGTCTGCCATTACAAGGAGCTCTTTCAATGCTTTAATCTGCATACTAATCTCACTCCTAAGCCTCATAGACTCCAATGAACTACCATTGATTGCATTAAAGTCTGCTTGTTTGCGTCGTATTAACTCATCTACTCCATATAAAGCTATACGTCTATAGTCGGCAATAATTCTTCCACGACCATATCCATCAGGTAGACCAGTGAGTAAATGAGCATGTCTGGCTTGTTTCATTCTAATAATAGAGTGGGAAATGAAGACGAGATTGGTATGAGACGACTGATACAACACAATCAATTCACATTCAATGATCAAAACTTACTTGTCGGTATACATGCTGAATGTTAAATCATTATGGGTGACTACATTGTCTTTAAACGCTTGGAGCTTCTTTCCTGCTGGGGTGTAACCATATGCATCTAATGCCTTCTTTACTACACCGTATCCACCGCGTGGCTTACATGTTCGTTGTAATGGCTCGTCGCCTTGGAAACCTACAATAACATCTTCCTCTTTAGATAATAGGTATCCAGGAGCATGAGATGTAATTGTTGAAGGTGTCTCGGCATCAACTGAGAGGACACCACCTGCCTCCCGTTCTTTTGTTAGGAGTTGTCTAAACTTTGTTAGCGCATCTTGTGTGCGTTGTGTTGGACCTACAAGGAAGGATTCATCCCCATTGTAGTACTTAAAATGTTCATTGATGTAACTTTTGACATCGCAATCACCAGGAAGTTGTTTGGATGTATCAAGTATGGGTGGTGTTGATATTTGCACAACATCTATATGATCAGATGTAGTATATTCATTGAATACTGTAGGAGTTTCAAAGCGAGCGGTCATTAAACTATCATCGGAGAACTCTGTGTCTGTATCGGTAAGGTCGTCTTTATATTTCAATGGAGTAGACAAATGGTTAATGACTTTGACATGTCGACGACGATGGTGAGTAGTCGGTGCCGAGTAGGATGGTAGTATATCTGCTGATTTGGTTTTACGATGTATTGCAATAGGTGCTGTGATAAAGGCCTTGGTAGACGCAATAGATGCAGCCGTTATTAATGATAGTTGATGACGCATGATTTGTTTATTGTTGCTTTTCTTATTGTTGTTGTTGTTGTTATTACACATTGTTGTTGTTTCTTTTTTATGAGCACTACAGAACACAGACCCAAAGTGCAATCGGGTTTGTGGAGTTCGCTTTTATCTTTCTATTGCATTCCATTACGGTTTTGAGGCAATAAAAAGAGAGCTCATGAGTTAGTTATGCAGTTTTAGCAACGCCGGTTTATCCCAAGAAGCAATCAAGCATATGATTGTGAGTTTTTCCAAACGGATGGCCAGAGTGCTAGCATAAGCTACAGTGAGATCCACTAGATGATCAGATAGATGCACGGTCAAATAAAAGCTCTTACCGAATACTCTTCACAATGTTCAATATGCTATTCTTTCCTTCTTAGTTTACACAAACCCCTATCATATCCTTACTTTTGAGTCTGCTCGAACAAAGCCTCAGCCTCGCGTGTTAATTCCCCAAGCTTATCAAGCCCCGTTATACCTTCATTTTCTACACTACTGCCACCTAGTAACTCCTCTACTTGTGTCTTGAATGCCTTATGGTCGAGAAATAGTTGCAACTTTACTTTCTCACCATCACTCATACCACCAGCCATCATTCTACGAGTCTTTCGACTTTTCAATGCCTCCTCTGTCCTCTTGACAGTGGCAATCAATTCTTCAACTGCAATACTATATTTATCAGACACGGTTGCAATCACAGTACGCTTCCAATCATCACCAATTTGGGGTGGAGTACGAGATGAAAACGTTTTGTCAAATTCTTGAAGTGGACGCAATATTGTGGCGACGAATGGTGATGCTTGTGTTGGTGGTGGACGATTTGTCATTCGATATGTCGCAGCTACACCCTTGACGGCCGATAGAGGCGTACAACACTGTGACGTTAAGTTGTCAACAATCAATGTATTCCAAGAATACGAAACAATCGGTGATATACTTCGTGAAGATTCAGTGAGTATCTCTGACGCGAGGAGCTTGATCTCATCCAATTCAGATGAAGAATTGTGTGTACTCTCTTGACTTTCCTTGTCAGATGGACAGACTGTGTTGGTGATAGCCTCCAAATAGTCATGAGACATGGTCGTATCGAGAATGGTAAGTTCCCATGCAACCACGGCGATGTCCTCAACTCTTTCATTCCAAAAGTAGGATGGCATGGCAACAACCGAAGAAGAAGGCGCACCACTGGATTCATCTTCGTCACCTCCCTTTCTCTTGCTATCAGCAGCAGTATCACCACTACTTCCACCAAACTCAATCTCACCTTCCAAACCAGCCCTAACAAATGCCAAGATCCGTCCGACTAATTGCACAGCACCCCTCAAGAAACGATGTGTCAATGGACGTAAGAATACTGTACTCTTCCACATACTCAATATGACATCATACAATTCAATAAAGATTGGCAATTCCAATCCCAATTCATCACGAATCTTCTTGGCATCACTTTCATCGCCCTAGTATACATCTGCGTGCCATCCTTCACTCTGGATACGTTGCAATGCCTTATCTAAACGGTTTGTAAACTCTGCAAAGCGTAGTTGGTAGTAAATTGGTAAATTCCATCGCTTGTAATAGTCAACAGTCGTTGGATGGGCGTATAATCGTTTTTGAGCATTTTCAATAGACTTTGTATTCAACCTTGGTTGATAATACAAATGTGAAAAGTCACCAAGCTCTACATTCTCATTTGTCTTTGTTTCACCGTCCAACTCTTCTCCTTCTTGTGAAGGTGGAGTCAACAAACTACCTGCCAACTCCGAAAGGAATGTATCCAAAGCTGAATAATTCGCCTGCAGTACATTGGCAATACCAGGCGAGAATATAGCCATTTTAATACCAGGATCGGCCGTCAATGCCGTTGCCACTGGTACCCACACACCACATGTAACCAAATCAATCTCCATTGGTATTACTCCTTCTTTATTACTCCCATTATTATCAATGGTATTGGTAAACATACCCTCACTAATTCTTAATATATCACCATACATACTCCTAACAACGGTAACAATATCATCCAATAGGAAGAATAAACCCGAACATTCCCCTCGTGGTCCACCCTCATGTAACTTTCCCATACTTAACTTTGATTTGATTATTGGCATTATTGCAATACGTGCAAATGTACTCTGTGCCTCATTACCTTTATTTAATATTGCTAATCCACGGAGTGTATGTGATATTGTAAGTAGTAGTTCTGAGTGTTTTTGTTTATATTCACTTTGGACATGTTGATTCTGTGACATTATGGTATCACCACCCACAGACGATAGATCGTTACCATTGGTGAGCTGTTGTTGCTCTTCCATTAAGGTACGTACTTTAACTAATAAACTTTCTAATCGTCCCACGAGACATTTGGCAGTATCACTTTCCAATCTTCGGATACGCGGTGCCAACTTCATTAAGAAACGTGATTTTTCCATAATCACACCGTTGATACCGGAGGAGGATGTATCATTTAGGGAGGGTAGGATATTAGACGAGTTATTGCCTGAATCTGGAGCCTTGTTTTTGGCTGGAGTGTTCATTGTGATTGCAGATACTTGTTCGGTACTTGATTGCAATTCTTGTAGGAGGTGAAGTGTTGTATAGGCTGCTCGTTCGAGTGATGATGCATGATCTAATTCTGTAAATGTAATATGCGTGAAGATAAGATAAAGACAGAAGTATAAGCAATCAGAGGCAACAGTTAGAGTCAGGGCAGTTGAGCACATCTTATGCACAAAATTAAAAACACAAAGACGTACCTTCATCATCCTCCTCATCCTCACTATCACTCAAATCAACATCATCCATCTCCTCACCCTTATTCTTCTTATCACCACCACCTTTTCCACTACTACCCAACATATCAGTCATCCGTCTACCAGCATCCATCTTCAAAATTTCCTCAGCACTAACCAATTCATTATATATCTCAGAACATTTCATTGCATACTCTTGCTTTGGATCGTACATTGCACAACCTTACCCTGATTCACTAACTTTGTTAATTCATCTATATTTATTGATTCATAATTTGATACCTCGGATAGAAGTGGTGATAATGCATCAATTAACGAGGTTAGGTCAGGTGGTAATGTAGATAAACTTGGTCCAATGTTTAATAATGATTGTCCAGATCGTGAGGATGCCAATTTTTTAGTTAATTCTGTGGAGAGATTTTGGGATTGTATTTTCAACTGAGAGAGACGTGATTGAAGGTATGGTGTTGAGTTTATGGCAGTAGTTGCAATAGTTGTGGGCTGGTTGTTATTGTCGAAGTTGTGTGATTGTTGTTCTTGGGATACACTGCTAGTATTATCGCCACCACCACCGCCACCGAGTGGTAGCGGTGGTATACTTGATGCTACTTCTGTCATGATAGTCTAGCGCCGGTATAATATATGATATCTGATGCGGTTAACTTGAGTAAACAAATAGGTACGATATCTACATTGGAGTTTAATTTAGTGAAATGAAGGATGCCGAATTGAAGAATATCTCTCTTGTGTCTACAGCTGATATGATATGAATGGAAATGATGTTAATGAATAATATTGTTGGTAATTGTGATTAAGGAGTGATGCATATGCTGGCATACAAGTATCTCTGTTGTTGTTTCAATTGGTGGTGGTCACTGAAATTTCATGGTATGAGTGGAGTTGCAAGTTGAGCAAGTGCAAGTTTGATGAGGGCTGATTAGTGATTAGGATGGGTTGTGATTCGTAATCTACTGTGCGTGTCATCTGCAAATTGCAAATAAGCTCTTCTAAATTCTCTTCTTTATTATCAGGTCGACCGGTTTGACTGCCCAGCTGAATAGACATAATAATTGCAATACATAATATGAAGATATCAATAAATTATATCTCTGCAATTTTAGGCGGTGTTACCACAACTCTACAAATACAATCAGCATTAGCTACTGAATGTGTAGATGTGGCTGATAACCCCAACATTGAATTGCAATTCGCTCCATTTAAGAAAACCAAATCTCCATTATCAGTTTCTGCATTCAAGTATGGTCGATATTGTGGCAAAACAAACACAAAGGCAAAAACCCCATGCAACAACACAGATAAAGCTTGTATGATACGAGATCGCTGTTTTGGAAAAGCCAGAGATGATGATGTAGCCAAGTGCAAATGTCGGGCTGACTTTATAACAAACTTAGCAGGTTCCTTACATATCGGTTGTGATGATAGTGTGAAGGGTGAAGTAGGCTATGAAGAATTCTGTGGCCGCTTTGATTTGGCAACAAGAAGTAATCTCTGTCTATTTTGCAAGGTGTTAGAAGGATTAGAAGAAACACCAGATGGATGTGTAGATCACGTTGCAAGGAATACCTGTAAAGCAGCTTGTAGTTCATTAGATGAGTTGTAGGTATGATTAACCAGGTATATCAAAAGAGTGCTCTATTAGAAGACTTAATTACTCAAACTCTCCTATCAATTTGTTATTGATGTACTCATATCGTTCCAATGCACTATTCAATCTTGCAGCTATGCTAGGAGTATTCAACCACACTTGTTTCAACCCTTTCATTGGGATCTCAATGTTCTCAATAAGTGCTGGTGCTAAGTAGCTTAGTCTTTTTTGCCGTCTAATCTTTGGATATTTACTCGATAGATAATGATCAGTCTGTATATCAAGGTAATCCATCTCAGGAGGTAATAGACATCTAATTTCTTCCGGTAATGTAAACTCTGTTGCTCGGCAAAAGTCATCTAAAGCTAGCCAGAGCAGCGTTTCGAGAGCATCGGTGTCTTCTACGGTGTCTTTTGATCGACGAGTAATGACGTTTGAGACAGGTGGAGGTTCCCACAGTACACCTCCATTCCATAGCTCTTGTTCAATTGGTAGCTCTCCGCTCTCATGGGCATCATCATCATTTTGAATATTACTTTGTGTCTTTTCAACGACTTTATTATCCAAACAACTGTCATCAGTAGAATAGTATGCAAATGGTAGTAGTTCTGATATTTCAGTCCAAGGCACAGACTCCTGTGTCAAGTAATTTCCATCTGATATAGGTAGCTTCGGGCTGTTAAATTCGTATTCATGTAAGGAGAACGATTCTTCAACTGCTCTTCCTCGAATGTATTTGCAATCATTCTCGTCTGTACTCTCTTCCCAAGGCAGTTCTTCTTTATCAAGTATCACTTGTACATTAGCAATAGAAAATGGAAGTGTATCTACAATCTTATCAACCACAAACCTTTCTAATGCCTGGATTAAGATCATAAGCCTCCCATCCTCCATTCTTCGATGATCAACTATTTCCATCAGACATCCTACTACAGCGGATCTATCAACCATCGGAGTCTTAATATCCGGAGAAGATAGTGTCGATGATGAACTATAATCTTCAAATCTATTCTCGTCATCAAGCTCTTCTCTCCATGTTTTCAGTTTATATCGTTCTTCTCCCGATTTGGCTGCTCTTGTCCCTCCCGGAAGGTAGAGATGACCAAAATATAATGGTTCATCTGGTTTAGATTGAGATAAGATTTTTTGAAACATATGTGTATAATGCATCTCATGAACATTTAAACAGTTTCTTCTGCCTGGAGTTTCTACCCAGCCAACTCGCCATAGTGGTAGATTGTTAATCTTTCCTGTGGTAGCATCGAATGAAGTAGTTTTTGTGGAGGACATTGAAATAGTATCAGTATCATCTTCCATCGTTTGGACGCCACTATCATCAACCTGTGCGTCGTCACTATAAAATGAGCGTTGCAATGATCGAACTAAGTCCATTCTCTTACTATCGAAGTCTTCAATACCGCCATCTTCTTCTTCTCCGCTACTTGAGAATATTGAAGTACTTTGTCTTTGTCTTTGTGCATATCTTGTGTTCATAATAAATGCCAGACATGATACATCGAGAAGAAGTACACTGCAAATAAAACTAAATGGAGATGATATCATATTAGATCTTCTACTCGCAGACCGGATATATCAAACAAACCCGTCACTCGCTCGCTAATGCTGACTCTCTGCTTATTAACTTAAGAAACTTCTAAGTACAATTAATTGTCGCAATAAGAAGTTTCATTAAATAACCAAACAAAAGCCAATGAACGGCTATTACTTTACTCTTCATACAAACCTTCATAGCTAATTGCAAATCATAGTACAATATTTTCCGCCATCAGTAGTAGTGCAGTAAATTCAAGCTGATTGAATTTATATCGGATTTATCAATAAGTTACAACACAACAAAATTTCTTATAGCAAAATTTCCAACCGACTCAGGTATTTCTAGTATTATATAACAGACGAAAAATAGACCATGTCGACGAAGAAAACTTCAAAGAGTAAAGATTATGATTATCTCTTCAAGTTGGTACTAATTGGGGATAGTGGCGTTGGTAAATCATGTTTGTTACTTAGATTTGCAGTGAGTACTAATTATGTGCATGAGATATGCACTTTGTTGATATTATATGATATATTTGTAGATGGTTTGGGAATGGGTATTGGGGTTATTGTAATTTGATTAGTTGTATTATTAGATGGTATCGAATGTTTTGGGTGGTTGCCACAAGGATACAAATATATCTGAGAAATGTATATCTTTGTCTCACTCTTGTCTTTCTTACTTCCTTTTATATTGCGATATATTATAATATATCTAGGATGATGCATTTACAGAATCATACATCTCAACAATTGGTGTAGATTTCAGATTTAGAACTGTAAAGATGGATAAGAAGACAGTTAAACTACAAATATGGGATACAGCTGGACAGGTGAGTGCTCTTCTTTCTTTAATATACAAAGCTCATAAATATGTTACAACTACTAACACGCCAATATTATCAAACAATTAATGATAAAAACAATAAACAAATTAAAAGGAACGATTCCGAACAATCACATCAGCATATTACCGAGGAGCAGATGGAATTATTATGGTTTATGATACAACATCATCAGATTCATTTGATCATGTAAATGATTGGTTAAAGGAAGTAAATCGCTACGCCTCGGAAGGGACATGTAAATTACTCGTTGGTAATAAATGTGATCGAACAGCTGATAGAGCAGTAACTACCGAACAGGCGAAGGAATTTGCAGATGATTTAGGTGTGGCATTCTTAGAAACTAGTGCCAAAACTGCCAAGAATGTTGAGGAGGCTTTCTTAACAATGGCTGGGGAACTTATTAAGCAACGGGAGGCAAAGTTGGCTGCTAGTGGAGGTAAAGAAAAGGGCAAATCAAGTGGAAAGGTGTCTCTTTCGTCAGGGGCTTCTCAAAGTTTGGGTGGTTGCTGTTAAAAATTGTGTTGGAGATTACTTTGGTGGGTTGAATTTGGGTATCAAATGGTGACTCTTAGTTCAGCTTAAAAGAGTGTGTGGTGTATGATTATGTAGGTTTATGTTTAGTTTATGTAATTGGATAAAAAAAGCCAGTCAATACCAGATTATGAAATGATCCATTCATTTAATGGACATAGAATTGCAATATAAATAAGTGTGTTGAGCAGTATCCATCGCCATAGCAGTCTAAAAAGATAAACCACACACCCAGGCTTGTCTTTTGATATCTGCAGGAAAGGTAAAGTAATATCTTGCCACAGTTCATGAGCTAAGTTGACGTTGAGGTATCGATAGTGCAGTGGGTCCTTCTTATTCTTATTATCCGTTGTTCCACTTTGTATACAATGGGGTGTTAACCAGCGACTGAGTAAAACATTGATGATCACAATAAATGCACTCAGTTTTACAGAGTCCCAAGTAAGTGATGCGTTTGCACCATATAGTATAGTAGGAATAGTCCAGAGATGGTGTAAACATGTCACTCGATCAATCCACAGAGTTTGTTTCCAAGTCAAATACTTCATAACACCAATTGTCCACTGTCGAGTGAGTATAAAGCCGACTAAATCCACATACCACATCACTTGGTCAGCACTGATTGATATACAACATGCAGTTGCAACTAATGGTCTTCTCCTAAAGAACCATGAAGTATTACTTCTTCCTCCACAGAACGTTATACATCCCACTACCAGAGTAAAGTTGCATAACCAAGTGAATTCATATAACACTGAATAATGTCGAAGTCTTCCAGCAAAGTATGATGATATGTAACGTGTTGTAAATAGTATGAGAGTATAAATGAAGAGAAACTTTGATATATAACTTTGTCTTTCAATAGTTGACTCATCATCTTGTGTAGAGGATGTTGTATTGAAGAATGTATCGTGTACACAAAAAGTACTTGTAATTGCAATTGAATAATGAATGACAAAAGCTAACATTGGATGTAAGGGTGGTAAAACTTTGCTAACTCCTCTTCCAACACTACTATCCCCGCCGCCGTGCTTGGGATGAAGAGGCCCACCTTGAGAAAGATAACTTAGCATGGTAAAGATAGTTCAATTATGAACGACGGTAGAAACACGGTGCTAATCAACCGCAGTTTGCAGCAAATACTACTACTTGCAACTACTTTGCTAGATATTGTTGCACTATCCTGATCTCAACAAAGCAAATAAAGTCTTTCTTATTCATCATCACCTTATTATCATTTTTTTTCTGAGTTCTGTGAGTTTTAGTTGTATGAGAGGAGATGCGTATTTATTGATAAACGAAACAATTGATGTTATTAGAACAATGCACGGAAGTACTAATATCATTCAATCAAACGCTCAATCGCCTATGAGCGCTGTGCCTATTTATCTCTTGGTGGTGGTCTTGAGACATTACTGGCAAAATTTTGTTTCAAATTTCATGACGACGATTTCAATGACGAGATAAGCCCGCAGTTTATATATTATCCTATCAGCCCATCTCAACCTTTGTCTATCGATACTTGTTCTATTATTCTTGGCCTTTGATCTACTCGTGTTGATCTCTAACGAGTTTCATACCATAGTCTACAATCGAGGATACCAACACTAATATACATACACCACCAAATAAAATTTGCATTGGACGGGTTCAATCTCAGCTTAATACCAGCATATTATTACAAGCTCTCTTCTCGTTGATACGCATTTCAGTATAAACTTATCTCAAGATGTTGGCAGCAGATAAATTACAATTGCAATCAACATTGAAACAACAGGCCACGGCCTTAAAGGAGAAGGAATTCAATTTACACCATAATAACTTTATGACTGTTGGTACACAAGCGGCAGTACTGGCTGGATTAGATGTTACAATGTTTATTGAGTTTCAACCTCCACCTAATGATGAATGGGTATGTGTTTTGTTTGTTGTGTTTGGTGTTTGGTTGTATACGTGTATATTGCAAACTTCCCATCTTACTCATATCCAATATGCACTCTTTTTTAATATCTTTTCAACACAATAGGATTTCATTGCCATACCACGAACATTAAAGTTTATATATTACATCTTAATAACATCAGCATTCTGCGCTAACATATTAGTTGTAGCACAAACAACAATATTATCAGTACTCGGAGCATCATTAGCATTGCGTGGCCCCGATGGTAGTATGATGACAGCCACTGACGGATTATATCAAGAACGATCGAATGTATTTAGAGCATTCGGACATGGATTGATATTAACTATATGTTCGGTAGTTATGTGTGTTTGGTTACATTTGCATTGGGAGGCAAGTTTAGTATGCTGTACTATATCAATATGCACAATAATGAAAATGAAAAGCACATACCAAAGAATAGTAAAAAAGTTTGACTTTGACGAGTCTCTAACAGTTGATTTGAATGATATATTTAGTACTAAACCAGTTACCAAGAAGGCATTTACTCAATTTGGTATGAACGATTTTATGAATGGTGCTAATGATCATCAAAATTTACAAAGAAAGAATAGTGATAGAAGTCAGGAAGATATAGAAACAGATCGATTAATACGGAGTAGACAAAGTAGTAATAGTATGAATAGTGGTTCGCCATCTAAGAGACCAACATCTAGAAGTTCTACACCACCCAATCAATTTGAGATGGTTTGATGAATTAAGCACCTCGTAAAGGAAGTATCAAAATAGTTCGAATAGGTTAAATCAACTAATGAGGAATCAATGAAAGGAGATTGTGTAATAAAATAGATTTTTTACTCAATTGATTATGATATATGTGAAGCTGCCTTGCCCGCAGGTTTAGGCTTTTGCTTCTTGTCTGTTCGTGGCGTCTTTAACGCTGTCTTCCTAATGATTTGCTCTTCCAGCCATTCAGGGGAAACCAACATGACACTTCTTTCGCCTGATCGACTAATTGCCGCAGACTCCTCTAACGATATTAACCGTTCATTCAAAAGCTTGCCTGATTCAATATCTGAATATATCGTTAGAGGATGCATTGACGACCACTTGATTGTTTTGTGTTTCCTCAAATCACATAACACATGAGTAACTCCACTATGCAAATGCGGAGTAACAATTGCACCCAATGCCTTGGCCAGTGGTAACGCGGCATTGACTTTGCCTAGCTTCTTACTCGCCATCGTCTCTTCCCAACGAGGAGATACGACCACACGATCACTCTCCTTATCTGCATCTTCTTGCTCCTCAAATCCAAGATCATCAAACAGGTCAGGGTACAAGATGAATAATGCTTTCTCGTCATCATCATTTATGACAGAACGAGATTCCTTAGAATACGGCCACAACTTCTGTATCTTGCCTCCAAATATCCATCGTTCATTCTCATCAAAGCTGTTCATTGCAAGAGTTTGCCACGGAGTAGTATCATCACCTCTTCTCTTCTTCATGATGGACATTTGACGTCCTACCTCTTCCAACGCTCGACCAAACTCTAGTGGCTTGGCAATCTGATTAATTCGTAATCCATAGTCGTCTTCACTTGATTGAAGGTTTGTCTTGGCAGCATCTGACATTACTAGGAAGTCAGAACGACGTGGCTCGGCTAGATGAGGCCAATCATTCTTTATTGTGCGTTCATAACCAGAACTATCGTCCAGTTCTTTGAGGCACTTTGATACAATTGCATAAACAAATGTCCACTTAAGAACTCCACCCATTTCCAGTAACCGTCGTGCATCGGCTTCCTTCTTTGCAGTGCTATCACGGTCCGTGTTCTCCATGAGAGTCTTCAAGTTGGACACTGGTGCATCCGTTATTGTTCCTCCTAGTAAGAAGTCAGTACCCCGATGTACAGCCAACTGGCATGTCCCACCATGTGATTGTATGAACTTAATTACATCCTTTTGACTCGTCACAGCTGCAGCTTCAGCTGCCCATCCATCTCGTTCCGCTTGAGCTTTGGCATAGTCATCGTTTTCCAAACAGTAATTGCCTGGCTGAACACTAAACACAAAGCCTTCCAAGACACTGCTCAAACGAGCACCTGCCTCGGGAATACTAAACTGCTTTACTTCATTCGTCTGCTTTCGTGAGTTTCTCGCCTTCTTTTCCCTTCCACTCATTTGAAGTTGCCTTGCTGTAAGGAAACGAGACGTCTGTGGCTTTGTCTGAGCTTGAGATCCCATCAGAACTGCATCTTGCCTCGACTCCTCTTGCTCATCGAATACTGTCTTCATTTGACTCCAATTCTCTATACTATCGTGTCTCTTGGGATCGTCAGAAGTTTTACCTCTGTATTTGGTGATACGAGGGAACCTCAATATAAACCCTGTTTGGCTGCTCTTGCTAGTCATGTACTCAGAAGCGTTGACGGTAACGACAAAGCTGTCTTCCGGTTTAATGAAAACCTCAGGTCTGTCCTTTTTGGGAGGTTTCCATCCTTCCTTGTCGCCATCTGGATTTCGTTGGTAGCATATTTGTGAATAGTAATCAGGTATGTCTTCAGATTCGAACCATTTTCCCATTTGCATTGGAGTGTCATCAGTAGCACGTTGAAACCCAGTCTCCTCTAGCAGTGTCTTCTCTACAAATTTAGCAAAGTTACATTTCGACACAGCCATATATTTTGCTTCGTTACCTTCTTCATCGCCATACGGATGCTCTGGATCGAGGCAGCCAAGCATAATAGCACTAAGCAGTCCTCTTTTGTCAAATCCGTCAGACCAGAATCCACCAATTATGAGGAGATCAATATCTGCAGCTGTGCCAGATGCATCATAGTCGGGCTTAATCTTCCACCAATATCCCTGATTACGTGATGGTGCACCAAGAAAGTATGGAGAGGCCAAGTCCTTGAGAAGAAGACCTTCTTGACCACCAGTAGTTACAACATCATCAAATACATGTTGCAACGCCATTGAACGACAGACTTCAATTTCTTCGTGATTCTTCCCTGCCATACGCTGACTGTCGAACTTTGTTGTACCTGATTTATCACATAATGCAAGGTAGATGGAGTCTAGTTCACATGGTGTTCTGCCGTATTCTAATCCTTTCCTGCCTAGAAAGTAGTCAAAGGCGTCCATTCTAGTTCCATCTGAACGAATTATGATACTCCTGTTTATCACGACCTCATTCTTTTGTGGTTTCACCAAGTTGTAGAGGATACTCTTTCGTTGCATAAGATCCATATTGATGATCGATCCAGTTTGAATAGAGTCGTCTTTTCCAAACAAGTGTCTTGACTTGGATAACAAATCTTTTGCACCAGGACCGTCCACGTATAGGATATCAAATACTGAGGGAATGTACCAACATTAGTAAGGATTAGAATTGTGGTTTTAAAGGAAGAACATTTGAACAACACAAATCACTTACTGACATATTGCAACCAATACTGATCTGAGTCAACGAGTTTAGAGCTCCCAACCCCTTCTCCTCGTCTCAACGATTCATCTTTGGATAATGTCTGAATATTGAGTTCAAGATCGTTCTTGTGAAGATCAGCATCTCGTGGATCGAGTGTTCCTTCTCTCTTTCTACGGAGACGTTGCATTGCTGCCACCGTACGATTACTTCCAAATGGAATCGGATTATCTTCCTCATCGTCCCAGGATATCATTTCTCCGTCAAGTATTACATCTACATCATACGCTGCGATTGCGGTTCGAAGTGTAGGCCCAATGGCCGGACTATAGCACGGACTATACCAGACACCTCGTCGTGTTTGCATTGTAACAACACCACGTTTGATATGGACCATCATTCTTTCACCATCCATTTTAATCTCACTCAGAAAGGCAGGATGTCGTATAGCCAAACAAGATTTAGCCGGAGAATCGGATGGGAGTGCCTTATCTAACTGGTTGTGGCGATGACAAACCTCCTTCAAGAATGTTTCAAAACTTGTCTTTCGTGAGAGCATGGGTGATAATGTCTTTTGTATCGCAGCAGGTAGGAGACTGCGAGTCATCCAAATACTGCGATTATTTTCCATGATATCTTGTGTATTCTTTTCAACAGTAGTTCTGAGCAACTTCACATAATCAGGATCACTCAACAGTGTACATAACTCCTTGAGACTGTTTGCCGAGTTGTGTATATCCTGTGCATTAGGATCAAGGTATCCTAAAACTTCCCTCAGATTGATTCCAACGTGAATTTCTTGCATGAGAATCCTAACAATGTATTTATGCTCCTCCGGCTGTGTTTGTGATGTGTACAGAGAAGGGTATGAGAATCATGTCAGATGTATATAATCCGGATACACAAAATATGTTGAACTTACACTCATATTCTTACTGATGAGTTTCTCCACCAGAGCTGCATACATATCACCCTTCAGTTTCTTTGAACTATTGGGACCTGACTTTACTGCCTTCTCCAATTGTTTTCTCCATTTACTCTTCTCAACAGGGTCTACAGTTGGCATATCAAATCGATCCTTCACGACATCGACTACCACGTCTAGCCATTCATTAATCTCTCCCACAGTTAGCTTTGATCCAGATCCTGGCTGTCGTTCCTTCATAACATCCATCACTACACATGACAAATCACCAATAGAATCTTGATTCTTAATCAATTTTCCGTTTCTATAACCAGTCAAGAGTGAGTATATCTTACTGCCTTTTGTTTGCCCTAATGCCTTTGCCCATGTCTCTGCAACCTTGCTCTCTTTTAAACCCGAATGAGGACGAGCGCTATCATGATCTGGTAATATCAATCTTAGGTAGGGATATGGAGAGCCTTTTGACTCATCCATTTTATCCTTCATTGCTTTTGGTAATAAGAATGCAATCCTTTCTGAAGTGGTGCTGTGAGTTGAAAAGATTTCAAGAATGTATATACATGCTTACATTTGGGGTGCTTACCTGCTTTTGTAACCTTCTTCTTCTTAAATCGTAAGTTCCATATAACCTCAAGACTAATACAATATATTATGGTGTATCAATTAGAGAGAGTAATAACACTATATATACACGTCATGTACACAAACTTACCGTCTACACAATTCAGCAAATGGAATGGCATTTGCAACATGATATGTTGGTTTCCTCGGTACATATGTATCCAATGTAGGTACTTCTGTTGCAGCCTCGTCAATTTCCTCTTGTTCTTGTTCATCATCTGATACGTTGTCATCATTCCGATCTATCTCTTCTGTTTTGACTTTGTTTGTGGTATTGTCAATTTGTTCATCTATTTCCATGCTATCATGTTTCAGATTGGCATCATCTAAACCATTTTTATTGTTTATAAACTCAGAGTTGGATCTTAATATAGTAGAACTCCATTCCCTTTGTATTGGTTTATTGCTGGTGTGGTTATGATTTCTATTTCTACTATGCTGTCTCCGCAGCTCACCTGCTCCGTCTAATGCGGGGTGTACATATTTTTGTAGAAAGTATGTAGGTTGTGAAGAAGACGAATGATTATGCCTGACATTATCAACTGCATAGTTTGATCTGATATGATCTGGTTTAGACATTGGTGGTACAGGGTGATAGAATCAATAATAATGTATGTAATCTGTTTTATATCTTTGTCCTACTTTCTTAGTAATCCACCCCTAGAACAACAGTATAATGCGTAGATTAATACGATATGATAAGGCTGGGATCGATAATAAGATGCAGCTTGTACGGTCACTATCTCACCACTATACTATGTAATAATAAACACTACCATATGAAGCTCAAGCAAGGGAGATCACAAAATCCACTCTCAAATGATTTTAGCGATTGAACGTCCAAGGATTCGCTACATATCTTTGCAATCTTGCTACCCTACTTCATATCTTGCAATCAATCAGCCTTGCAACTCAAGACGATATATATATGCATGCAGTGTTTTGATATTATAAGCCTTTTTATCATATTGTCATCATTCAACTCATAAAACTGTGTAAAGCTGGTTCATAAAGCAAAGATACAATATCCAACACAATATTATTATTATCAAACAAATTCTCAACAAACAAATAAGATAAAACAAATAAGATATAAAACAAATAAGATATAATCATCATGAGGGGAGCTATGCAAAGAGCGCAATCTATCCATATGGGACGGCGGGGGAGATTATCCGTAGCTGCATCAAGAGGATCGTCAAAGAACTTTCTCTCGGGTATGGGTGAGCTAGATTTGAATGACTTTAACTCATCTCTAGGTTGCCCATTAGAAAGCTATGAAGAGGCGACATTATCATTAGTCGGTGGTAAAGCATTACAGTGTTGGAGATTAGCAAAATATGGTTTCCCCGTTCGTAAGTTGTAATTTGATATTGTTTTGTTTGATGTGTTGTTTATATTGATATGAGCACATCATACGTTCGTGACGAGCATTCATGTGCACATTATGCTCAATCATATGCTCACATCTTATGCTCACACATCTTCTCAATAACACATAGCATCTGCCTTTATTGTACCGACTTATGTCTACTCTCTACACATCGAGGCTGCGGGTGTAGTGGAGTTGATTGACGAAGTCTTCTCTTCTGACTTGCGTGAAGAATCGGTTAGGCATGATATGAAACCCAAGTTGGCCACAATACGTGAAAAGATTATGTCAACTGATGCCATGGAAGAGGTAGTTGAGAATGTCGAAAACTTTATTAATACCGAAAAGGCTCGTAGTAGTGGATCCAACATATCCTATGCCGTACGGTCATCAGGTATGTGTAGTTATATGCACATAATATATGAATCGATGTAATATTGCTCGTGTTGGAAAACTAACCAACCCATCCACAACACTCATACACAAACAAAATAGGATCGGCTGAGGATTTAGCTGGACAGTCGTTTGCTGGTCAATATGACACTTTTCTATATAAAAGTACAGTTGAGGATATCATTAACTCGATCAAAGCCTGTTGGGCAAGTATGTTCAAGGAACATATCCTCGATTATGCTTCTAGATCAGTCTTTCTCAAGGAGAGCGAACAAGATGTTTATGGTAAGTAGATAAGTGATTATTGTATATGTCTTTGCAATTCGACAGGACATAATACTCATAATATCTAACTGACATTATACAACACAGATCCAGAGAAGATGATCGCTCCGCAAATGGGTGTACTGATCATGCAAATGATTGAAGCTGATTGTGCCGGCGTCTGTTTCTCACGGAACCTTTGGGGTGAGTCTTCGGAGGTTATGATTGAAGCTGTACTTGGTCAAGGTGAAGGACTTGTTGGCGGCGAGGTAACGCCAGATCGCTTCGTAGTCAACAAGTATACTGGGAAGCTAGTCTATCAAGACGTTAATGCTCAAGAGCATAAGTTTGTCCGTAAGTGTCCTTTCCTTGTTGTGATAATAGTTAACTCTTTGTATTCTCATATGACTTCTATCTCCGACATCTTTCTCCGTTTCTATATCGGGTAGGTGCTGGTAATGACGAGGGAGTTGTAAAAGTAAAGCTGGACAAACCTTTTGAACAGCCTGTACTTTCTAGTAGTAATCTCAAGGTAAGTTCAGTTGGTAGCCAACTGTATCCTCGCAAACAATATCCATTCATCATATCTTTCAATTTTCTTGATTTAGGAGTTGAATATGCTAGCAAGACAGATTGAGGACTTCTACAATGTAAGTATACGATGATACTTAACACTGGACTACTTCGATGCCTTTCTAACCTCACATCTCTTGTATTGTACCAAAAGATTCCTGTAGATATTGAATGGGCAATTCAAGGTGGTAAATTGATGATCCTTCAGACACGTCCAATCACTACCATTGGAAGAACGGTAGTGGAATGAGTTTTATTCCTCCAGGGGAAGGATTTTGGACGTTCGATCCTACTCACTTTCCTAGGCCATTATCTAAATGGATGCAAGAGAACTATGGTTTCGAGTACGGATCAAACCATGCCCGTAGAACAGTGAGTTACAACGAGATACTATGCAGTATTTGTCTTTAACCAAGTTCCATTCTTACTCTGAATTATTCACATTCTCTCTGTACCAAATAGGGCTGCCTTATCAAGACAATCAACTTCCGCTTTGTACATCAGTTCAGCTTCTCTCAACCTGAGTTTATGCCTCCATCTGATGCATTAGAACGAGCAGCGGAAGCTTATTGGAGTAAGAAATTATACGAGGATGATTATCGAGAGTTTACAGACTTCTTCCGTCCTGATTGCGAGGCATTATTGGAGGAGTTACGTTCGGTGAATCCAAGCAGCTTATCATTTAGGAGTCTCAAGGTATATGTTGCTCGTTGTTATGATCTGGCGGTTGAATTTTGGAAAATGCATCATACCTATTCCTTTCCTACAATGGTAGTAGTCGGGGACTATATGAATCGCATGGCCGATTTGACAGGAAGGAATGATATGGAGACGTTGCAGCTATTGGAGGCAAGTAGCCCTGAGTCTAGGGGTGTATTGAACAAGAAAGATCCAATGTTAGCCAAGCTTTATAGCTTGCTAAAGGAGTCTAAGAAAGCAACAGATCTGCTTCAACACCAGAATGCTAAATGGGCACTTGACTGGTGAGTGTATCTTATACTACATTGTATTCGTATGTCTATTCTGACCTAATCTCAAACTTCTCAGCCTGCTACACATGCCGGATGAGCTCGGAGAAAGTATGAGGGAGGTTCGGACTAAGTACGGAACGCGCCTTACTGGAGGATATGATTTGGTGGTGCCTACTATGATTGAGGAGCCTAGTTTTTATCTGAAAACATTATATCTCGGTATAACTGAGGACTACGATGAGGACAAGGCGGAAGCAAAGGTTCGTGAGTTGGCTGATGAATGGAAGAGCGCTTTGCCTGAAGACAAGCACGTAGAGTTTGAAGAGATCTTGGACGTTGGTCGTCGCTTCTTTCGTATTCGTGACGAGAGAGGTCTACAGACTGATCTGAGTGGTATCGGGTTATGTCGTCGTGGATTATTGGAAGCAGGAAGACGTCTTGTGGACCAAGGTGTGATTCTAGAATCTGATCACCTCTGTGTCGCCACAAAGGCCGAGGCCCTGTCTCTGATGGGTGGTGATTTGTCGTCTTTGTCAAGTGGTAGGTCTGCTGTCAATCAAGGACTTGTCGAAATCCCCACTCCAAAGGAATTAGCTCGTCGAATGGAATACATAGCCAATGCCGATCCAAATCTAGTGCCACGAGCCTTGGGAACGCCTCCACCACATCCCGGTAAGTGTTACAAGTCTTGAGGATGATATGCACATATGATATGAACATCTTACTTACCTACCTTGTATATTCACATACACAGATCCTATGGCATTACCTCCAAACATCCGTCGTACCATGCGAGCGCTCGACACCGGATTGCTTCGTGGAGTGTGGGATGAGGGACAAGCTGATGCAGAGAAGGAGATTTCTGAGAGTTCCGACAAGGTTAAAGGACTCGCCGCAGCAATGGGTAATATCTCCGGCCCTGTTCGTATGGTACTGAATGATGGGGACTTACGAAAAGTTAAAAAGGGTGATTTGGTTTGCACATACAGTTGCTCAGCATCGTTCAATTGTGTGATTGGACTATGTGCTGGTATTGTTACAGATTATGGGGGTATGCTTAGTCATGCTGCTATTGTGGCAAGAGAGTATGGCATCCCAGCGATCGTGGGCACACAGAATGCGACGTCGAAATTCAAAGATGGTGATGTCATTCAGATTGACAGTAGTTCTGGTATTGTTTCAAAAGTCAACTAGGAGAATAAGTAGTGAAGAGGTATCCTAGGATATCGAAAAGAGCACAAAGAATAGATAGATGGTTTATATGGCAATTTAAGTCTAGCAATGTTGATCTAGTTCAGGATATTATCCCATAGACACCCAAGTAAGAAGAAACGCCAGTATCCCCAGAACAAGGTTCAAGACAAACGGCATCCTCGATCCGATCTTGGACATTATTATCTGAGCTGCATTGCCATCCACAATACTACTGCTACTAAAAGACTTCCCCTTGATATATAACCAACCATACACTATTGGAGAGGAAATTTTACATAATGCAAGCATCGAAGCTTTCTCGCCCTGCAATTGTCCTTGAGGAATACTCAATTCATTCGCTAATGACATCATGGCACTGCTAGTACCAATCTGCGACAGGAAAGATATTGTGATTGATTGAGATTGAAGTGATTGAAGTGAAAGGTTGCATATTCTTACCTTTTGAACACCCCCATACAAGCCTATACATCCGGCTAACAGTACAAGACGATATGAATTTGTAAATATTGTTGCCAAAGGGAATAGAAGTGAACTAAATATTGCAAAGAGAGAGAACGTTCGTAATCCCATTGATTCTAATACTAGCGGTAGGGACATATTTGATACTATTCCAAGTATACCAAAGAGGGCCACGATGTTTGCAAAGTCTTTTGGATCTAATAAGATAATGAAGAGCGAGCGTTTCAAGCATGGTGAGTATTTGGTATGACTTAACATTTCATGACACAAGATATGCGACACAAGAATATACATATAAACACTCACTTAATCCCCATTCTTCTTTTGCAAACATTTGAAATACATCACCCATGTATATTGGTATCGATTGAAGCATTAACAGTAGTGCCAATGTACGCATACGCTTGCCATAGACATATAATAGTTGTATTGATGATAATGGTGCCTCTATAAGCTTTTCTTTAATACATCTTGCCGACTCTTGTGAGAATAGTTTGGGACTATCATCCTCTGTTTTTGATGTTTTCGATGTTGTTGCTTTATCAGTATCCCTTGTGAATTGTAAGCTATCTCTCATTCGGAATGTGTTCAATGTTGCAAGTGTTGAAAAGATCAGGGACGAGCCATATGCTATCCTTTCACCATATTCAGTTAATCTCCCCCCAGCCACACTACCAAAGAGGAAGCCAAGTGATACTGTTGCTGCCTGTCTCCCAAGGACCGAGCCCATTTGTTCACTTCCCTTATCATTCTTACTATTAGATGTTGAAGTGAACAAATCTGCAATAACAGCATTTGCAATAATAACCAGAAACCCCCCAAGCAACACATTTACCATTCTAGATATGCATATAGTAACAATTGAAGGATGTAATACTACACCCAAATTCGCAAATCCAATTACTGAAGCGAATATAGTCATAGGGAGTCTCCTTCCAAACGTATCAATGACTACACCTACTAATGGTGACAGGAATAGTTCAATAGCAGCTGATACTGCTGATAATATTGATAAGATTTGTACTGCTTTAGCTTGTGGTGTCATATTATTAGTATTAGTTGATGTTGATATAGAACGTTCAAGATAAGCGGTTAAGGAAGGCAGTGGGGCAAACACAACCATACTTGTAGCTGCAACCATGAGGAAGGATGTTTGGTGTAATGTATTGAGTGTTTGTCTTTTTATACTGTCAATTGATTTTGTTGTTGCAATTGCTTGACTACCACCGCCACGTATGTCATCATGTGTTGTGGTTGGCAATACGACGCTTCTATTACTTCTCAATCTACTTGCTGAAGCAGCGGCACCGCCATCCATTGCAAGTGCTACTAAAGCTATAAGCTGTGATATCCTTCTATACTTCATATTGGTTGTATACTATGCATATCAATCTCGACTGAATGATAAGTAGCCAAAGAGTAGGGAGTAGGGAGGGAGATAATGAAGTTTAGCGAGTAAACGAAAATACACTCTTGATTAGGACTGTGTCAGCTGGCCATTGGCCAATGAGGCCAGATTTCTGGCCAAAGTGGCCAGCCAATTTGGATACAAATGACATATATATGGGTACAATATCCATATTTGTATCCGATAAGTATCCGTATTGCGTACTTTTGTACTGAAGTGGCCAGTGTACTGGCCAATGGGGTTTTTAAAGTGGCCAGCTGACACAGCCCTACTCTTGATTTGAGATGACGATGACGCAGTAGTGCAATGAGATGTTTATTATGCTTCCTATCGACATAGTGAGGGATAAGAACTTAAAGTTCACTAGGGAGATAGAATACAGGAGATGGTCCAACACTGCACTTTAATACTCGCGGCGGTTTGCGTTGGTATGTTTATAAGTATGAATTTTCTACTCTGTCGTTATCTTATGATATTGTTGACTCTTTACAAATTACTTTGATCGAAACTGTACTGAACTTCGTCTGCTTCTGTTCATATCTTCTTCTACTGCAGCTACTGCCAATGGCTTTAGTGCCATTGCACCACCGGCTAGCACAATTACTGTCTACGATGGTCTGATTTCTACCCCCTTAGTTACTACAGAGGAATCATCTGTCATCTTACCGACCAAATGGAGAGCAAACACACCACTCGGCATTGCAGATGAGGTTGCTGCAGTAGCTTTCTTGCGTCACTATGGATGATTTGTAAGTGATATGTGCAATTGAACATATCATACGAACATAATAAATGTGAACATATCATATGAGCATATCATATGCATTTTTTGTATCAAATGATTTTTCTCGTTTCCATGTTTGATATCTCATATTATTATCTCTGACTACCTCTCTACTCATACAGTTATGCTGGGAGCATGCAGCCGCTTTAAAAGAGCAAGTGCTTCCAGCAATCCCGAAGTTGTACTTTGTTGGTATTGGATCTGGAGAAGCAGCAAGAGAGTTCGCTAAACAATTAGGTATATCTGAAGAACTATGTTTTGGTGATGAAGGAGCTGCTGTTGGAGAAGTACTTGGACTGGACAAAGGCTTCAAAACCATGTGGAATCCACCAGCTATAGACAATATGAGGGCGAGAAATGATGAGACCAGTCTAAAAGCGTTAGGAGAGGCGTATAAAAACGCAGCCGACAACATTGGTTTCAAAAACTTAGCGCCGAAAGATATGCAAGATACTCTCCGACAAGGAGGTATGTTTATGTTCAAGGGAAGTAAACCATTGTTTGAGCATTATGACCAAAAGGTAGGAGATAATGCATCGATAGAGGATATCCTCGCTGCTTTGAATTAAAAGAGCAATGAGATGAAAGGTATAATTGCAATAAGTTGAATGACGCCGTCAAAACCACATGATATTGTGGATTTAGAGAGCTGAGAATACTGATTGCAATCAAACTACTTTTTCTTCAAATACAATTACCATTCACAATTAAATTAGACAGAGGCGATGAAGAAATACTTTGTGTATGAAAGAGGAAGAGTACTAGGTATTCATGATGATACCAAACCGTGACATATTGAAAAGAGGAGCTTTTTAAGCTGATTGACATTATACAGATTACATCACTCACTGAGAATTCTCTGACAATATTATGAAATGTCCAATTGCTTTCTTTCTTAAGAAGTTCATGTTTAAGCCTCGATATCAACTGCCTTTTCCTCACGAGGTACTTCAGTATCCTCAATAGGATCAGTTTGTTCGGCCAATTCAACTGTATTGGGTTCTCTGCCATCATCATTCAGCTCCTCGTCTTCAAAATCTGCTTCATCTTGGACCTTCTTCATCTCCTCTTCACCGACAATATCTGGTGTAGTAGGGGGTAACGATGACGGTTCGCAGCGCCAGAGATTGCCAAAGTAACAGACTAGCAACAGAGCTAACATTGACCAACCAATTGCAATTAGAGAAGACAAGTCATCAAGTATTCCGGCCTCTTTGTACCCCGGGAAGGGATCAATGATAGTTTTGATCAGCAAGTACATGGCTAAGAATAAACTGCCGATTGGAGCGAGTGCAAATGTTGGAATTGCATACCATTTGGAGATAGAATGGCCAGTACCAAGCATTGTATCCATGACTCGTTTATACTGGAAATCGAAACAGATGGCAAGCATGATGGTAAAGCACGAGAATAAGAGTCCTGTGTAAACAAAGTTGAACCCGAGAAGTGAGAATAAGCTCAGATATTGTTTGTATGGACAACAGGATACCTCTCAATAGTACTCACCAATCGTGTTGGAGAAGTAGTCAATAACATCCGTCATATAAGTAGAAAGCCTAGAAGCGTACGGAATTGCCGTCAAGAATAAAGCCAAACAGGTGAAAGCCCTATAGAACACGAGACAGAGCAAAAGATTAATAGTATACTTCAGCAAGAATACTCATGATAAGCGAAGGTGATTAAAGAATGCCACACACCATACTCACATTGTTGCCAATCTTCGTAGATAATGTTCCTTCTTGAACATGTGAGCAGTACCATCAATAAAGGCTACAATCGTCTCAACATAAGCAAATATAGAATCAATCCCAAGGGTGAACAACATGAGGAAAAATAATACGGACATCACGTTAGCTGCTGACCCGAAGGAATTCATGGCTATTGGAGCAACTAAGAACGCAAGGCCTTGTCCAGCATTATCAGTGATGTCTTTAATTGGGTCGCTCGTGACATACGCTACATTCCCCACCACAGCAAAGGTATAGAAGCCACCGAAGATGGAGAAGAGAGCATTCACGATTGCGACGATAGCGCATGTCTTTGCTATATTGACCTGTGGGTCATCGAGAGAACTCGCGTATGACATAGCCACACCTAGTCCGGGGCCGAGACTGAAAACCACCTGTCCAAGACAAGCTGCCCACACAGCAATGTCACTAAAGACCGACGCATCGAACTGCACAGAAGAGATAGAATAGAAATATAATACTGAGACAAGAACAAACACTGAAAACATAAAGTATACTGTTAGAAACCAACTCACCTTGCCAATGTAGAATGATATTCCATCAGAACTACCAGGAAGAGTATTGGCAGCAATAACCTATAATTGAAGTTGCATTTGATGAGCGTCGGTGAGTGTGAATATATGTATGAGGATACCACATCACACTAAGGCAAACTTACCATTAAAATCATAATGAAGATGGGAGCAATAACAGTCACTCTTGTGATCTGTTCAACAAGATCCTTGCCAAAAGCCATTGCCATGAAGGTGAGAAACCACGTCACAGCAAGTGCACCAACAACGCTCCCATTTAAACCCCCAAGATCGCCATTGCTTCTTGTTGAAAGCTCCTCCGGACTAAAGTTATTGAGCACATCATCGTACCAATATTTCTGCGCTGCCTCTGCATCTGTTTCAGTTCCCTGAGCATCAGCAGTCCAAGGCATAGGATCCTTACATGAACCGACCAAGAAGACAAGGCAGTATGAAGTAATGGTACTATAATATCCCATCACAAGACACAACATAATAACTTGTCCAAGAGCAACAGTACTCCAACGACGATTGATTATTGACAATGCTTGAATGGGAGGTTTACGAATGTAAAATCCGACCACAGATTCGTAGAAGAACAGTGGGTATGCAACTAATGAAATTGTATATTAGCAAACAAGAAGGATATGACACAAAAGATACCCTTAAT
>Ga0214479_100327_pt1 | contig 29958 bp, 21 predicted proteins | sample M1_20Mar14CPVII9_5_FD_165054 | JGI IMG/M metagenome (GOLD analysis project Ga0214479, IMG submission 165054) | Marine eukaryotic communities from Monterey Bay, California, United States - M1_20Mar14CPVII9sort6BwellE14 | ecosystem: Environmental > Aquatic > Marine > Unclassified | place: USA...
TATCGTTGATGTAACCGAACTCTGGAATCTCTAATGCTCTGAATTTGCTGACACCTCGCCAGTTTTTACCGCCGTCTTCTGTGATTTGAACCATGCCGTCATCGGTGCCGACATAAATCAGACCCTCTGCGAGTGGCGATTCGCTGACGCTTACGATTGTTCCGTACTGCGAAGTCGATGCATTTTTGGCGACTGCATCCGGCCCCCAAACACGGCCCATGACCTTCAATTTATTGCGGTCGAGATTTCGGGATAGATCGGGACTGATCGCCTCCCAGCTGTCTCCGCGATTGTTACTGGCGAAGAGGATTTGTGATCCGTAATAGATCCGCTCGTGGTTGTGTGGTGAAATCAATAAAGCTGAATCCCAGTTCCAGCGCAGTGGGGGAGTTTCAATTTCTGGTTGAGGTTTGATGTCGACTCGTTCCCCCGTTTTACGATTGAAACGGACAAGCCCACCATACTGCCACTGAGAGTAAATTGTGTCGGGGTCTTCAGGATCGACCGCCGGATCAAAACCATCACCGAAAACGGTAATAAACCAGTCGCTATTTCGAATACCGTGTGAATTGTTGGTGCGTGATGGACCACCTTGAGTAGCGTTGTCCTGCGTTCCACCGTAGATGTAATAAAACGGTTTTTCGTTGGAGAGAGCGACTTTGTAAAATTGAGTGATGGGGAGGTTAGATTTGAAGTCGTAAGTTTTTCCACGATCCCAGGTTTCATAAACGCCTCCGTCGCAGCCAAGAATCAGGTGGTCTGGATCAGCAGGGTCGATGACCATCGCGTGGTTATCGACGTGTTTGTCTGCTTCGCCCAAACGGTTGAACGTCTTTCCGCCGTCTTCTGACACCATATTGTAAGTATCGAGGGAATAGACTCTGTCAAGCTGATGCGGGCAGGCAACAATTTCCTGATAATACTGTGGGCTTGAGGAGAGGTAACTGCTCATTTTTGACCAGGACTCTCCTTTATTGCTACTGCGATAGAAGCCGCCGCCATCAGCTGCTTCGACAATGGCGTAGAGGATTTCCGAATTAATTGGGGAAACGGCTAGGCCGATTCGTCCTTTGTCACCGCCGGGCAGTCCACGATTGATGGACTTCCAAGTTTCCCCGCCATCGGTTGATTTATAAACACCGGACTCCGGTCCACCGTCAATAAGAACCCAGGTGTGTCGTCGCCGTTGGTAAGCAGAGGCGTACATGATGTCTGGGTTCTGAGGATCCATGTGGACTTCGTTGACGCCTGTGTTCTCACTAATTTCAAGAACCTTCTTCCAGGTTTTGCCCCCGTCACTTGTCTTGTAAAGCCCTCGATCTCCTCCTTCTTTCCAGAGGGGGCCCTGAGCTGCGACAAACACGACATTCGAATCCTCAGGGTGAACGATGATCTTTCCAATGTGTTCACTGGTTTCTAGTCCGACCTTTTTAAAGCTCGCGCCGCCATCGGTTGATTTGTAAAGTCCATCGCCATAGCCGACACTTCGTTGAGAATTGTTTTCGCCGGTACCAACCCACAGCGTAAATCGATCATTTGGGTCTAACGCGAGGCATCCAATTGAATAACTTCCTTGCCCATCAAAAATTGGCTTCCAAGTGACTCCAGCGTTGGTGGTTTTCCAGACGCCTCCGCTGGAGGCGGCAACATACCACGTACTCCGTTTTACCGGGTCAACGACGATGTCACCAATTCGACCCGACATGAGTGCCGGACCGATGCCTCGGAAACGAAGTGAAGAAAATAAACTGGAATTTATTGTCGGTGACTCATCCTTCGGTTGATCAGAATCCTGGCCGAGTAAGACGGAATTCATTCCGATGATGGAAAAAAACAAGAGTGCAAGAGGAAGGGCAAAGCACCGTCGAGACATGGTAAACTCCGAAGCAGAACAAGGCGTATATTTGGGATCAATTTTTCAAATTGATAGATTCAATCAGGCTTACAGCCAGAGAAACAAGTTTAGTCGCGCCCTGCGGGAAAATGAACTAAATGTTCATGATTTGATGTAGGTTCTGTGTAATAACTCGCTGTCAGTGACCGGTGAGAACGGTGATCGGAAATCGACCACCAAATTCAGTCAAAATTTGAGTCCGAATTGCGATGAGAATCAGGGATTACTAGTTTTCGCTCCGACCGAGTTAGCCCATTTTTAGTGCTTGAAGAAACTGGGAATCATCAGACTCCTGTGGAACTAGGGCTGTTTTCGAACAAGCCGGCCTCTGCGAGAGCGTTTAGGAGGAATCGACCAGCCATGAACTTCGGGCGAGAGTTCCTCATTTGCCCCTGTCGAGTCATCCCCCAGCGACTGCAAGAACTCCAGGACCAGTTTTCGGTCGAATGGCTTTAAGTTTTTGTACTTATCAACAGAGGTAGCAGCTTCCCCGCCGTGGACAAGGATTGCATCATGAAAGGAATTCGCTCGGCCGTCATGCATGTACGGAGCTGAGAGTGCTGAGCCCCAAAGCGGTGGTGTTTGCCAACGCTGAGGATTTTTGATTTCGAAATGGTGTTGGCTGTTGCCATTAGGGGACGACTTAACTTTTTTCATTATCGAGTGTGACGCATCTGCTAACTCAGGGCCCATGTCGTGAAGAAGGAAGTCACTAAATACATTTTGTGCGATACCAACAGTTTGAACGTGACATTCAACGCAACCAATCGAATTAAATTGTTCCTGCCCTTCGCGAAATAACTCGGATTCGTGATTGGTCTTGGGAGGCCTGACAGCGATGGGGTCAAGAGAGTTAACAAATTCTACTAGTTTTTTTATTTCAGATTTTGAAATGTCATGTCTTGGTTGTTGTGAGCGGCGAGATTGAGAAAGTGGTATTCTAGCTTGCGGGTGATCAGCATTTGATAGCCCTAATTCGATCGCGCAGGCTTGAGAGGTAAATTGAGCCACAGAAGATTGTTCTCCTCGCCAGCCAAATTTCCCAACTTTTCCATTGTCAGAAATTGACGCTATACCTTTGACTGGACCGTCGGTCTCCTTTTGAGTTGATTCCAGTGCCAGGATGTCTTGATCGGAAATTTTATCAATGATACCGACGCCGAATAACGACGGCGTATTACGGCGAGAGACTTGGATGGTGTAACGGTCTCTGGCCGATCCTTTTTTGACTCGGTGAATTGGTGTCTCAGTAAGTAATCGTCCCCGTTCTTCTTCTAGTTTCATGTTGCTCAGAAACCCACTCGTTTTTGCGACGCTTTTAAATTCAAAAACGCTTTTAAGCCAATTTCCGTAAGCTTCGTTCAGAACACTTGACCTGTGTAGAATTACAGAGTTTTGAAGCTCAAAATCGGGATGGAGTTTCACGGCCTGTTCGAACAGCATTTCGAGCGCGACTGGATCGAGGCGGAAATTTCTTCTGCTATCCTGCCGTGGAAGAACAGTCAAGATTTGTACGTTGGCAATATTGTCTCCACCGCCGCCAACTCCGCCCTGATTGTGGCAGGCGATGCAGGAAATTCCGTTGAACATTGGCCCGAGGCCATCCCCAAGATCGGTTGCTTCGGCTTTGTTGGGTTTCCAGACTTTTTTAAACAGGTCTTCGCCAGTGGATTGTTTTTCTTTGTCCTGAAAAATTCGACCTGCTGCGGGAACAGTAGGCACGAGTAGAACTAAAGCGAACAGAAGTCCTCGCAGCAAATGACTGCGCGAATAAGTTGACATCTTCGAATCCCATCAGCATGTTGCCCCAAACTGACTTGTTCAAATAATAGGGACGAACATGAAAAAGGCAAATCGTATGCATCTTTAAGCGATAGAATTTGGAATGCTAGTATTTGGAAAACTAGCGAATGAACACGAAAAAAGCCCGCAAAACAAAAGTTTTGCGGGCTTCCGCGAGGGGTGAGTAAGGGGACTTGAACCCCCAGCCTCTGGAATCACAATCCAGCGCTCTAACCAATTGAGCTATACCCACCATCGATGCTGCGAATCGCTGCGTGCGACCACAGTGGCGAAATTTTAAGCTGAGGTCGTTCGATGGTCAACGCGTTTTTTTGCTTCAACGCCGATTTTACGGTTAGTACGGGAATTGGTCGGTAATTTGTTCGTCTGATAATTCAACGAGAAACTTCCCAAGCCGTTCGACCAATACATCCATCATTTTTTCTCCCTTTTCTTCACTCGCTGCATGCGGGTCTGCGGCACCAGAGTTTTGGGTGAGAAGATGCCATGGCCTGGTGATGGAAACCCAGCCACGATTTAGTGCCTCAAGTTTTGCTTCCCTTTTCGATCCGTCGTCAGCATTTAAAGTCCCATCTGGGTTTTTCGCGACTAATTCGGGGAAGAAAGCGAGGCCAAATGAGGTTTCCATTTCACCCGCGTGGTCTTCTGGTTTCTCGAAAATATCAAAGTAGACATCCTCCAGCGCCTGGTACCAATTACATAAAAAAATGTGAGCTTCGTTCTTTCCCGACAGCTCTCTTAGGAGAGGTTTGAATCCGTTCCCCCCGTGGCTGTTTAGTAAAACAATTTTTTTTATGCCATCGTTTAACAGGGAGTCAACGATGTCTCGAATGACCATGTGGAGGGTTGAGGGATTGAGGTTGATCGCGAGGGGGAACTCGCGGAGATTCGTTTCGGTTCCGAATGGGATAGTGGGTAACAAGACAACTTTGGCACCGGCAAGATGAGCCGCTTCGCAGATTTTATCTCCGACGATTGAAGCTTCGAACAGATCCGTCCCATAGGGGAGGTGCAGGTTGTGGGGTTCGGTAGCGCCCAATGGAAGCACTGCGACTTCATAATTCTGGTTCTTGACATGCCCATAGTTATTGTCGGCGAGTTTCCAAGGTTTCATTGGCAAAGTCCAGATTGAGAGAGGGTTAGTAGCTGAGAGGGAGATTGACACTTGAGTTGTTAACGAATCGGCAGGAAGTTACTGAATGATCGTGAGGTTAGGTAATTCTTTTTTCAGTAAGTTTATGCCGTCTTCGGTGACCCGGGTACGGGTTAGGTTAAGTGATTTTAGTTGAGTAGCCTTGGCGAGGGCCGGCACGTCGCGGTTACTAATGGACGAACCACTCAAATCAATTTCGCTAAGGCCCCGGAGTGAGGAGATGCTGTTCAGCGCGCCCTCCTCTAGTTGGCAGCCATTGAGAAAGAGTTGATTTAATTGGTGGCAGTCTCCAAGTCTGAGAAAGCAATCGCCTGGCAGTCTGCTTCCCGAAAGATCGAGCCAGTTCAGTTGGACGCACTTTCCAATCGCTTCAAAATCCCTAAGCGTTAAATTGACACCTGGCAGTGAGAGTTCCGTTTTCAACTCGGGGCGAATCAAGAAACGTGTTATCTCCGCAGGTTGGATTTTTAGAAAATCTACGTATTGCTCATCGAGTTCTAAGAAAGTTTTCCCGATGGCAGATTGAAATCGACCCGGTTTGACTTTTCCTTGATACATGATTTTTAAGAATTGATTGAGCTTAGGTTGGAGTGCTCCGCGTTGGCTATTCATCAGGAATTCTGCAAGCCCCGCCGATTCAGAATAGATTTTCACTAAATCATTCCGTTGCTGAAGCTGCACACGTCCAAGGTTAGAAAGGTCCTGTGACGGAATATAGTAATTTTCCAGAAAACGACGGAACCGGGCGTATTGAATTCGTCGGGAGTCGAACCCACCGAGCGTGTAGTACTCACCAAAGAGGTGTTGATTCTTCGCGGTTGATTCGGCGTAGGTTGCAATTCCCTCATCGAGCCAGATGAATTGTTTTTCAAATGCCTTTTGATTTGTGGCGCGACCCGATTCCCGAAATAACTGATGGGTCAATTCGTGTCGCCAGGTATCCTCTGAGGTTTTATCACCGTCATAGAAGAATGAAATTTCTGCTTTACCGTCGTAATACCCAGTGGAGACTTCCACTCCCGGCACCAAGGGGGCGAGTTGTTGTAAGTAGGAGGCACGATCTTTGAAAAACAAAATGCGATATCGCCGCCGCGACCGGGACGCAGTACCTCGGCCATCAATCCAGCGTTTTACAGCATCTGAACTACCCCAGTAGTCGTAAAAGATTTGCCGCCAAATCAGGTAAGTTTGTTCAAGCTCTTTTGCTAGGTAGGCGATCCGGGCTTCACCGGCGTCAGATTCAATTTCAAAATGAGGTGTCAGAACACGAACGTAACTCTTGGCAGGCCATTGTACAAAGTCATGGGGACGAGTTGCCGTTTTCGCTCGCAAGGAATCAGGCGCAACATTCCAACCGTCCTGCTGTCGCTTATGCCCAAGAATTTTCCGGGTCGCTAAGTGGTCTCGGTTGTAAAATAAAACCTCGTGAAGCAATTGGTAAGCAAAACTGCCTGCGCCTTTGTCGGCCGCAAGTTTTGCCAAATCAAAAATGCGGTTGCCGTGGTCGACTGAGGCTTGATTGAGTTGATCAAGCCATTCCTGAGGCCCTCCTGCCGAAAGGATAGGCATCGGTTTTTCTGAAGGAAGAAAAATATACTGACGACGAGGGTCTCGGTCGGTGAACAACGATAAAGTGGTTTGCGCGAGATTGGGTTCGCCGTTGGCATCGCACCACTGAGCGATCTTGTTGAGATCGTTTAAGAACTCATTCTCTAACGCAATTCGTTCGCCGCGCCAGTCGGTCGACGAGCCCTCTTTGGGTGAAGGCTGCGCCGAGGTTTCTCCCACAACACCTAGCAAGCAGATGAGGATACCTAAACTCAATCGGAGCCAACTGACACGAGACCATTTTAACGGCATTTTTGTTTTGGCAGGTGTCAAGGTCATACCTCTTGAAATGCAGTAACGTTTTTGGGTGCCATTCATGCTTGCTTTCAGACACGCGATTAAAGAAGTTCATCAAGCTCATCGACGAGGGTTCCAAAACGTTTTAACGCGGTATCAACTGGCTCTGGACTTTCCAGATCGACCCCTGCGTCTCGAAGCAGGTCCAGTGGATACTTGGAACAACCGCCTTTAAGGAAACTAAGATAGTCGTTCAGTTCGGATTCGCCGCCATTGAGCACGCGTTGGCTTAAGGCAATGGCTGCAGAGAGTCCAGTGGCATACTTGTAAACGTAAAAGGCGCGGTAGAAGTGTGGAATCCTCATGCATTCCAATGGTAATTCGGGGTCGACGGCAAAGTCCGGGCCAAAGTAATCAGCTAATAGTTTGCCGTAGGTTGTTTTGAGAGACTCGACAGTCAACGGCTCTCCTGCCTCTGCCATCGCGTGAGTGATTTTTTCAAATTCGGCAAACATTGTTTGACGGATAATCGTTCCTCGAATCCCATCGATTTCGTTGTTAATTAAATAGGCTCGCAGTCGATCGTCCCCCGCGTGGTCGAGCATATGTTTCGTAAGCAACTGCTCGTTAAACGTACTTGCGACCTCTGCTACAAAAATCGTGTAATTGTAGTATTCGTAAGGTTGGTTTTTAATGGAATAGTGAGAGTGCATTGAATGACCGGCTTCATGCGTCAACGTGAATACATCATTGAGCACCGTTGGTTTGTAATTCATCATGATGTACGGGATCCCATCGTAGGTTCCGTAACTGAATGCTCCGGATTGTTTTCCTGCATTCGGGTAGCGATCGCACCAACGTCCCGATAGCCCAGCTCGGAGGGTGGCACAATATTCGGTGCCAAGCGGGGCCAGCGAATCGCAAACAACATCAACCGCCTGGTCCCAATTGTGGTGGACTTCGATGTCGCTCAGGATTGGAACGTAAGTGTCGTACTGATGGATCTCGTCCAGTCCCATTTTTCGTTTGCGTAGGTCGTAGTATTTATAGAGTGACGGCAGATGGTTACGAACCGACTCAATTAGACTGTTGTAAACGGTTTCGGGGACGTTGTCGGCGTAGAGAGCCTGGTCGAGTGCACTGGAGTAGCCGCGTGCACGCGCGTAGTAAATGTCTTTTTGGATCGAACCCGAGAGTGTTGCCGCTAAAGTGTTTTCATGGGCTGTGAATTGCTCATAAAATTGATGGAAGGCGGTTTTTCGTACTTCCCGATCTGGTGAAATTAAGAATTGGGAAAATGTGCTTGGAGACAGTTCGATTGACTCCCCTTTCTCGTTGGTAACATTACCAAACTTGAGATCAGAATCGTGTAGCTGGCGGAAAATCTTTGAGGTCGCCCCTGCCATTTCGCCCTGCATCGCCAGTAGTTGCTCTTCTTTTTCGCCAAGGGTGAATTTTTTGTATCGCGTCAGTCTTTCCAGTGCCAACCCAAAAAGCTGGAGTGATGGTGATTCGATAAACTGTGTCAATTGTTCATCAGGGATTGCGAGGATTTCGGGTCGCATGAAGCTTGCCGCTTCACCTGCGCGGGTCGCGATATTTTGGAACTGCCCCATCATTCGTTGATAAGTGCTGTCGGTTTGGTTCTCGACTGTTTTCAAATAAGCATAGTTCCCCAATCGTTCGGCAGCCCGTTCAACAAGACTGTCAAATTCTAGGCAGGCTGCAAGTGATTCTGGACTGCTGCCGAGTGTGCCTCGGAATTTTTCATAACCTTTGATTTGTATTTCAATTTCTTCGAAGGCAATCTGCCATTGGGCATCGTCTGCAAATAACTGAGTTAGATCCCAGGTATCCGATTCCTTGACTTCACTTCGTTCGGGCAATCGGATGACGGTCTCAGCTGACATTATTATTCCTAGGTTGATTGGTTGGACTGTTGGTTTGGGCTTCGAAAGACTCGGATTATACGGCAGCTTAAGCTGGGGAGGGAGGTCAAGTTGTGCCTTAGAACTGCTGTGTGGATTGAAATCCCGAAAGGTCTTGTCAGGTGGCGATAAACGCTAAGGGGACAAAGGAGCCTGTTAATAAAACTTAAAACAGATTGTTCCTCCCCTGCAGGGGAAATTGGCGGGTTTATGGACGAATTTTGCCGCAATTTCCTACCAAATTGCATTTTGCTTCGCTAGAAACGTACTCGGGATCGTTCAAGCCGCGTTTGATCAATCACTTCCAAACATGATTTCTGATACTTGAGAAAGGTACAGCATGACAACGCAAGAGGAACAAATCGAGATATTAAATAAAAAGCTCAGCGAGTTGGAGAATGAAAGCAGACGAATCCTTAACGCGCTGAGGTGGGCCACGAAAGTTCGCATGATTTTGTTTGCGGGCTTGTTAGTTTTTGCAGTTGGTGCCGTATTTAAATTCACAGGGTTGTACAACGAGATTAAAAATCAGCGAATTGTCGAGGTGCAAAGAATCATTCAAACGGAGCCTGAGAAATTTGCAGAGCCTTTGACGAAACAACTCGTTCAGTTAATGGAAGAGCAAGGGCCTTACGTGATAGAAGTGTTCCGTGAGCAAGCCGAGAAGGATTCCGACGCCTACATGGACGCTTTTGATGTTGAACGAGAGCAATTAATTGCGAATGTCGAGGAGAAGCTCAAAGTTAAATTGGCGGCCTCCTATGAAGAGTTGCTTTCTAAGCAAGAAAAGATTTTGGTTCGGCAGTATCCAGTTCTTGAGGACCCCGAGAAGCTCAAGTTAGTGCGGGGCAACGTTGAAGGAATTTACGAAAAAATTGGTGATCGGTATTATTTGGATTTTCTTCAAGAGCAAATCGAAATCTTGGCTGATCGATTGGAAAGTTTTCCAATTGCAGATTCAGAGCAAGGAAACATTCCTGTTAGCGAACAGATTCTTGCGGAGATGCTTGAGTTAGTTCGTTTGATGTTGATTCACTCAGAGAATTACCAAATGCCGGTCAAAAAAGACGTTTCGACAGCTACTGGAGCCTCCAAAGCGGCTCCACAATTAAAGGCTCCCGATGTTGGCAAGACAAAGCAGTTACCGGCCAAGCCCAAGCCAACCGTCAAGGAGTCAGATGATGAGAATGCAGATGCTGGGGAGTCAGGTGATGGGGTTGATGAAGTACCGAAAAAGGATAATTGATTACGCGATTTAAATTCAATCCTGCTGTAGAAATTTTAAAAATACTTTATTGACGAGAGTTAAAATGACAAATACTTTCCATGTAGAAGAGAGAATCGACCATCTAGTAAAAGAGCTTGCTGGAAAACGTCGCATGACATCGCTCGGTACGAATCTTTCTTTAGTAGTTGGTTTGATTTCGATTGCCTTGCTTTGCGTGTACTTTGGTTATGGCTATTTCATGCTTGATGAGTTAACACAACCGGAGACCGTGGTGGGGTCTGCGAAAGCCTACCTTGAAGATAATTCCCCCCGGGCGATGGAAATCGCTTCGGCAGAGGTTAGGAATTCAGCTCCAGTCTGGGCAAATCAGGCGAGCCAGGAATTGATTGCCAGTATGCCCACTGTTCGCGAGCAGGCTGAGGTGGCTTTAATGTCTTACATCGACGAACAGCTTGCAGAAACTCAAAAACTAACAAGTGAAGGTTTTGAGGACATGATGGATAAGCATCAAGCTGATTTTGCAGATGCCATTAATATGATGGTTGCGGGTGGAGATAGTTCCGCGTTTACCGAAAAGGTAATGCCAATGATCGAGGAAGCCTACGCTCCAGAGATGAAAGAAAGCGTTCTCAATACTCTTGGCATTCTTCAAGAGATTAATCGTAGGATGGCAAAGTTGGCTGCCGGTAAGGACTTAAACGAAATCGAGTTGCAGCAAAGTAAAATACTCGGCCTGACTCGATTGTTGCGCGAATAAGTTAAGTGAATTTTCAACTAAGTTGAACTAAGTCTTTGTAATCTGCTGGAACAAATAAACTCCCCTCCGTCGTTGACTGTGGGGAGTTTTTTTCGATTGTTTCAGCCAGTTTTTCGGCAGTTTCCGGGGTGGCTTCGGAACTCAAGAACTGACCAAAAGCGGTTGTGATTTTAGAAACTTGTTCCGGGGTTTGGTGGACGAATTCAAGTCGGAAGTCCGCGATTCCGGCGGTTCGCCAGGCAACAATTGCATGTGGATTTGTTTGGGCTTCTGCGCCAAAAATTGTATTTCTACAGCCTACGTCCGCCATAACCGGGTGTGCTCTTCCTTGTGAATCACGAACGGAAATTTGGTGTTTTTCGCATGGGTGGCCGCAGTTCGTATTGTCAGTGCCATCGGAAAGGAATCGACAAAATACACAGTGTTCCATGTGGAAAACGGGCAAGTGAGAGTAGGCAATGGCTTCGAGTTTTGTCGGTGGGACTCTTTCGGTTAACTCCTGAATTTGTTCGGAATTCAAATCGTATCCCGGTGTAACGCGGGCGACGCCTTGGTTGAGTAAAGTCCAGGTAGTTATCGAGTTTGCGGCGTTGAGACTGAAATCACCAATCAACTTCGGGCGGGCAGTCGTTTCGCTTTCGCCCTCGGTCGTTTGAATGAGGTCATAGAGCAGTCCACCCGAGCGAACTAGAATGTCACAGTTCAGCGATAATAGAAAACGAATGATCTTCTGTTCGCTTGGTTTGAGAATCCGGGGACTGGCTACGCGAGGCTCGAGGCCTGCTTCCTTGATTTTTTCAACGGACGGCCGAAGGCCATAGAGTTCGAGATAATCCAGAGTAATCGAACTCGCCAATTCGGGTGCGGACCTCTTAAGTTGTTGCAGCGATTCGATCGCGGCATCTAGCTGAATTGGCGAACGTACCAATACGTGCAATGTAGTTCGTTGAGAACCAACACTATCATCTAGGACTTTGGCACGTGCATCTTGCATTTCTACTAATGTCGAAGCGACCATTGGCGTTGCAGGGATCGGAACAGTTTTACCGCTGTCTTCAAATAGCTGGTCGACCATTTGGCGACGAGCCAGATTGAGTTCGCTTGTGGGAACGAAAACACTTTCCTCTGTCAACAACTTAATGTCTTTGAGGTGGAACGGTGTGCCTCCGAGTCGTCCGAGTTTTTCGTGAAGGATTTCCAAGTCCAACGCCCTTTTTTTCGCCGGTTGGAGTGGCCCGTCTCCAATATATTGGGCAGTTCGTCCATTTTCGTTGGTGGCAATAATCGAAATGGGCTCGCCAATTTTTGCGGTGACTTCAAAGGAAATTTCTCGCGTAAAGATTGGAACTTCAGTGCGGGTCAACGGCTTGAGGCTTTTGACGAGTTGAGGATCTCGGGTTCGCCAAACGAGGTCTCCCACCCGGATCCTTGAAAAATCAATGTCGTCGTGGCCAAACTCCAATTCGACAATGGAGTCATCTCTGAGTCGTACTTCGTAGACATGGCCGCCTTCTTCGGGTTCGTCCGGACTGCGCCAATCTGCTGCGTCGAATACGAGGCCATCTCCACGTTTGACAGGGTGTTGAGTGCGGATTTCGACGTAGGAATTCGAAACCGAAGTGACTTCGCCGAGTTGAATGCCGCGATGTCTTGGTGCGCGACCGTTAACCACCGTTTGATGGTTGGTTCCGGAGATAAAGTGTGCTCCCAGTCCCCGTGAATAGATCTGTTCGATTTCCAGTCTTTGGTCCTCTTCGATAGTTACTGGAAGTTGGTGCCTTGCCAGATCAATGGCCTCCCGATAGGCGCGTGTGGTTAATCCAACGTATTCCGAATCTTTGTAACGCCCTTCAATTTTTACACAGGCGATGCCCATCTCGAGTAATTCTGGGATTTGTTCCAGAGCGAACAAATCACCCGGTGAGAGTAAGTAGCGGAATGCGCCGAGGTCGCGTTCTTCACCGTCTACGATAAGATCGTATGAAAACCGGCACGCTTGAGCGCATTTACCGCGGTTGGCGCTTCGGCCGCCCCACGCTTCGCTGCTGAAGCATTGTCCTGAGTAAGAAACGCAAAGGGCGCCATGGACGAACACCTCAAGTTCAACATCGGTTGCTTTTGAGATGGTTTTGATGTCACTTAAGCTAAGTTCGCGACCGAGGACAACGCGGCGACAGCCCACCGATTTCGCCAGTTCGGCTCCCTGAGCGCTGGTGATGGACATTTGCGTACTGCCATGAATGACCAGCTCGGGGGCGATTTTGTGAATTAAGCTCGCAATCCCAAGGTCTTGAACAATGACCGCATCCACTCCTGCGGCGGCCATAGCAAGGATAGCGGTTTCAGCCGATTCGAATTCATGCTCGAACACGAGGGTGTTAAAAGTAACGAATGCGTTTACTCCTCTGGCGTGAAGTGTTTCCACGACTTCGGGTAAATCCTCTAGCGAAAAACCTACTTTGCCTCTCGCTGAAAAGTGTTTTAAGCCAAAGTAAACCGCATCAGCACCTGCCTCGATGGCGGTCTGTAATTCGGGCCAGTAGCCGGCGGGGCTCATGAGTTCCATAGTTTTTGCTTTTTCGGACATTCAGAGTTTGAGAATTGAGATTGGGGTCAACATTTTGGGTTGAGATTTTTCGTCTGTGGAAAGCATGAATAATCGCTACAACCCGGACAACCCTTAGCAAGACTGAGCGAAGGTGTCCGATTGACCCAAGTCTTGTCGTTTTCAAATAACCGCCCCAAATAAGAGGGGAAAGAAATTATTTTTCACCTTAAGTGTCCCATAAATGACTTACGTTTTAAAGCCAAGCATTCTGACCCATTGCTAATAAAAGTGAGCCCTCTCAAAAGCTAATGAACGAATTACATAAAGGGCAGCGGAAATCGTCTCTCGACGCAATGAGACAGGTGCTGGCTCGACTAGACTCTTACGTCAGCGAAACTGATCTTTTACCGTCTTCTGTAAATGATGATGCGACATTTCTCGGGCAGTCTGCTGATAATCGGGTCACTAATGCGTCCGCATTTCATCATTCGTTGATGTCGTTGGTGCATAACTCACCGGACGCGGTTTTACTGTTGTGTAGTGGTGAATGCATCAGTTTCAATTCGGCAGCTTTGGAGGTCTTTGGTTGTGAGGGATCTCGTCTGGAATCGTCTACAATTGGCCAACTGTTAGATCGGCGATTCGATTTAAACCCAGAAATGCTAAGTAAAATCGAGCAAAATATAATCCAAACGGTGGGATTTCAGTTTGAATTGAAGTTAAAGTCAGCCTCGGCTCCACGCTGGTATGAATTTGAATCGAGGGCATTTGATTTTGAGAATGCGGGTCGCCCAACTGCTTGTTGCTTTTTAACCATTCGAAATGAGACTGAGTCTAAAAGCCAAGAACGCCGGTTAATTCGAGAGGTGAGTTTTCTTCGCAACGCATTAAATGCAACCCCCCAGCCGCTTTCGGTAAAAACATCGGAGAGTCAATTTCTATTTGTGAATGATGCCTTTTGCGAGACCCACGACGTCGATCGAGATAAGATCATTGGACGCACCATCGCTGATTTTCTTGAGGGTGACTATTCGGTGGAGGATGACTCTTTCGAATTGAAAGTCGAGAAGTCCGCCAACTCGCGATCAAAAATCGAAGATTTTGTTGATTCGAGTGGTGCTCCCTTTACGCTTTCAACTCGCCGAGCAAGCTTTCGAGATACCGAAAGTGACGAATCATATTTTGTAACCTGTTCACGCGATGTGACCTTTGAGCGGAAACGCGAAAACCGGCTCAATTTGCTAGCCAGTGTTTTTCAGGCAGCCCGTGAAGCGGTTGTGATTCTCGATTTCAATGGGTTGATTTGCGAGGCGAATCCAGAATTTATCACTACCATTGGCAAAGCTCATGCGGAGTTGATGGGAACTTGTTTGTCTAACACGATTCACTGTGATTCGGCGATCTATGCTGAAATCGTAAGGTGCGTTCAGTCAGGAAAACCCTGGTCTGGAAATGTGAGGGTCCTCCGCCGCAATGGCGAAAAGGTTCCAAGTTGGCTTTCGATAAGTCCCTCGAAAAATATCGATGGTGAAACGACTAATCTGATCGCGCTGTTTTCAGATATTACACAGATTGAGATGAAAAAACTGGAGTTGCGTCGGCAAGCGTTGCACGATCATCTGACAAAATTACCTAATCGAAGGTTTTTCCGAAAACGTGTGGAAGAAATAATCGAGTTGGATCAAGCTCGCGAGAAAAGATTCAGCGTTAGCTTTCTCGATTTAGATGATTTTAAGATTGTAAACGACACGTTGGGACACGATGCGGGAGATCAGCTGCTTGTCGAGGTAAGCAAACGCTTGCGAGACACTCTCGATGAGGATTGCTTTATCGCTCGATTTGGAGGAGATGAGTTTGCGGTTTTGATGATTGAAAAGGCAGACGGTTCTCTAGACTCAAGGTCTGCGGCGGAGTCTGTTGTCGAGTCGATCAGTCGGGAATTTGTTTTGGACGGTCAGCGAGTGTTTATTGGGGTAAGTATTGGAACGACAATCTATCCCGATCATGCAGATACAGTTGAGTCATTGATGCGTCATGCGGATGTTGCGATGTATCAAGCGAAAGAGGAAGGGAAGAATAAAGTGACTTTCTTTTCTTCTGAATTGGCGGATGATTTGGAACGGCGTCAAAGCTTGTTGGGGGAATTGAGAACAGCGATTGATTGTGATGAATTGGAGGTCGTTTATCAGCCAAAGCTCTGCCTTCACGAAAACCGTATTAACAGTTGTGAAGCACTTGTTCGTTGGACCAAACGAGATGGAGCGATCGTTTCTCCGTCTGAATTTATTCCCCTGGCAGAAGATTTTGGGTTGATTGAAAAGTTAGGGGATCGCGTGTTTCAAATCGTTGCTCGACAGGCGCGACTATGGCATCAGAGTGGTGTGCTGACCGGCCCGATTGCAGTGAATCTATCTCCGCGCCAATTGAATGATCCAAACTTCATCGCACGACTGAAGCAGACTTTGGAGACGAGTGATGTTCAACCCGAGTGGATTGAGTTGGAGATTACTGAGAACGCTGTGATGGAGGACAAAGACCGCGCATTGCGGCTGATGCACGAAATCAATGCGCTCGGAATGTCGATCGCTATCGATGATTTTGGCACTGGGTTCTCATCGCTCGGTTACATTCGAGATTTTCCGATCCGCACGTTAAAAATTGATCCTTCCTTCGTCCGTGATATTCCGCATTGCACGCGTTCAGTGGCGATTGCGAAAACAATCTTGTCTCTTGGTCACGGTTTGAATTTAAAGGTGGTTGCAGAAGGCGTAGAGACGTTTGAGCAAGTTGAATTTCTCAGAAATCACGGCTGCGATATGGTCCAGGGCTTCCTGGTGAGCCGTCCGATGAGCCATCAAGGATACGTTGATTTCACAAGTCAGGAATGACAGTGCTGGATAACGAGTCAGCCCACAGGTGAGCCGACTTCACTCCGAGGCGGGGCGTAGGTGCGCGGCCGCAATCACATTGTCGCCAAAGTGAGAGCCTGGACCGACGATCCCGTAGTCATTCTCGAAAATGGCATCCTCTCCGAGAGAGTGTCCGACAACGTAACGGGTGCTTCCATCTTCGAATAAGATGTTCTGGCCGTGGTTGGAGTGGTTCGCGCTCGCTCTGCCAGGCATGTTCGCTGAAGGGCGGTCGCCAGCGATGATGACATAGCTGACTCCGCGAATGCTGTTTCCACAGACGCGTGGCGGTTGATAGGTGCCATTGATTTGGTGCCCCATGGAAAAGCCAAAGTGCCCCAAAGAATTCTGCCGGTAGTAGTCGAGTTCGGTAAGAGTTTGGGCAGATTCAATTTGCTCGCAAGTAGGAATATTGACCGGTGGCCGAGAGTTCGCAATTCCGGGACAAGCGAGGACGGAGTCATCTTCGAGAAGTCCAGCGTCTTTCAGAACTGGCCCAATGTGGCCGACCGAGACTAAATGGTTCATCCGCGGAATCGCAACAAAACGACCCTCGTTCGCACCGCTGAAGGTGATAATTCCGCTGCCGAAAGCTTGGAGATTAGAATCGCAGACTGCAATACGGCTTTGAAATCTTGTGTAAGAAATAACCGGAAGAAGCAGGCCCGCAAAAATGGCTAGAAATGCAGTGCCCACTAAAACGTCAGGTAAAGACCAAGTGTTCGGATGGAGAAGGCGATCCGAGATTGAAACGCGTAGTCGTGGTTTTGACGATTCTGGGTCGGGTTCGTCCGAAGCCTCTGCCGAATCGATTGCAGCGAGAACGCTCTCGGCCAAAGAATTCGGGGAATGGTTGGTCGAGGCTAGAGGAGAGGAGTTCTGCCAAATGGCGACCGATTCCAGGGTTCGTCTTGCCAACCCGGGTTGGGGCGGAGACGAATCAAGGCAATCCAATGGCAGAAGATCTCCTTTAATCTTAAGTAACTGTTCTTCGATCTCAGGGTTTTCGTCGATCGTTTGCTGAATGTCACGTTGTTCTTGAGCGTCCAATGCTCCTAACACGTATCCCAGCAAATTTTCTTGTGAGGGATTTTTCACTTTAAATAGGTCTCTTGTGATTCGGCCCTATCGATATCCATTTAATCGACGTGGCTGGTGTTCCAAACATCGGTCAGTTTGGTGATCGCAGAATTCAGCCGGCTTTTAACCGTTCCTACAGGAATGTCTAAAACCTCAGCCGCTTCCCGATACTTCATTCCCTGGTAATAGACCAAGTGAATGACCGCTGTCATGGATTCTGGTAATTTGTCTAGCGTTTCTCGGACAAGCCGATTTCGCTCGGCACTGACGGCGGCACTGGAAGGATCTGGATCACTACTTTCCAAAAGATTAACTAATCGACCCACGTCCTCGTTGTCCTGCTCGCGCGGTGTGTCCAAACTGACCGTCCTGTGTCGTTTGTTTCGCCGTCGAGCATCGATGGCAGCGTTGGTCGCTATGGTGTAAAGCCAGGGACGAAAGCGTCGACCTTCCTGAAACGTTTCACATTTGAGATGAACCGCTAAGAAGGCTGCTTGGAATACGTCCTCTGCCATTTCGGCGTTGCCTAAGTAGCGACGCAGGTAGCTGAACAATTCACGCTCATATCGATAGACTAACTGTGCGTACAGTTCTCGATCGCCGGTTTTGCGGTAGTCGAGAAGTAGTTGCTCGTCAGTCACTGGATCAATTTTTGCCTTGAATTGTCGGTCTGTGAAATGAACATCGTTGGTCAATGTAGCTTGCATAACGATTTACGCATCTTAGCGGAGTTTGGTTCGGTGTTTGCCAAAAAAGCCTTGTTTTCAACCGTTTTCTCCTCAATGCTCTCCTATTTAATGGGTAATTTTAAATGTTACGAAGGACTGCCTTCTCTTCTATGACGTGTATCGTTGAGCAACCTGACACATTAGGTCCCGTTTGACAGAGATTTTTTTGCAATTTAAACTCGCGTGCCGAAAGCCCCCGATAAAGTGACAGCATCGATTTTGCTGGCCGACAAATCATTTATGCAAACCCCATGCCGAAAGTCGTTTAATGACGGAAAATAAATACTTGTGGGCACGCTCTGGTGACGTAAATGCCTTCTTTGGCTTGATGTTAGACAATATTGCTGGCTTAGTTTTGTTAGTCAGCATGCTTACCGGGATTTATGGGTTCCCTGTAGATTTTGCATTGGCTTACATGGTTCCCGGGACAGCGATCGGCGTACTTGTCGGCGACCTTCTTTTTTTCGGGCTAGCATTTCTTTACGCTCGGCGAACTGGATTGACCAACGTAACGGCGATGCCACTAGGATTGGATACTCCCAGCAGCATTGGAATGGTTTTGTTGGTATTGGGGCCCTCGTACACCGCTGGGCTTGCCGAGGGTTTAGATCCACAGGAGGCTGCGATGCAGACTTGGCACATTGGAATTTGTGCAATCATGGTCTCTGGAATTGTTAAAGCTGCTTTGGCGCCGTGTTGTAACTGGCTGCATCGGATTTTCCCCAGAGCTGGGCTGCTTGGTTCACTCGCGGCCATTGCCCTTTTGTTAATTGCCTTTACCCAAATGACGGAGCTTGCGGCCAGTCCCTTGGTTGGATTTGCATCTTTGATAATTGTGTTAGCGACTTTAATTGCGCGGCAAGCACTGCCATTCAAAATCCCAGGAGCGCTGGGGGCTGTTCTGGCAGGCTGTCTTGTCTACTACGTTTTGCTTCACGCGGGACAAGCGGTGGAATTCGATTTAGTCGAGAAGCCGATCAGTTTCGGTATAGTCTGGTTTCCGCAAGAATGGTTAACGGCATTTACCTTTGAGTGGGTGGGTTCTTTCGGCAAGGTCGGCCCCTATCTTGGCTACGTCATTCCATTCGCAATTGCGACGGTGATTGGGGGAATCGACTGTGCAGAGAGTGCTGCTGCGGTCGGGGATGATTTTAAAACAAGCCGCGTGATTGGTATTGAGGCGATTGCCACGATGTTGGCGGCGTTATGTGGCGGCGTTGTCCAAACGACACCTTACATTGGCCACCCCGCCTATAAAGCGATGGGTGGCCGTGCCGCTTACACGTTGGCCACCGCCTTATTTATTGGTGGAGCTGGCCTGATTGGATACTTCGGTTTAATTTTTTTCTGGATTCCAGAGGCAGCCGTTTTGCCAATCCTGGTTTTTATTGGACTTGAGATTACCGCCCAGAGTTTTCAAGCGACGCCTCGGCGGCATTACGCAGCTCTGGCGATGGCTTGTATCCCAGCGACTGCAAAATTGGTCATGATTAATGTGGGAAGATTTATTCCGTACATGGACATTCCGGCGTTGCCGAAGGATCTTCAAAATCTGCTGCTTTATCTGAGTGTGCTGGCGGGTGGTTTCATTTTAACCAGTTTAATTTGGGCCTCAGCAACGGCAAAAATCATCGATCGGGATTTTTCCAAAGCATCTGGCTTTCTCTCTTTGGGAGGTGTGTTTACTCTATTCGGTTTAATGCACTCTCCTTTACAAGGCGATAAAGTTTTCTGGCCATGGGAATTATTCGACGCTGCCAAATTTAGCAGGGTTGAAACAACAATCGTTTTGGAATTTGCCGGAGCTTATCTGCTGATGGCATTGTTGGTCGTCGGACTAGGCGCTGCGATGGCCGGCAAGTCAAAAATGATTACGACGGATGAAGAGTACGAACAACTAGTTTGAGAAACAACATGGTCCTAAAACGAGTGCTTGAACCCGAAGTGATGGATTCCGAAAAGGAAGCTCAAGAATATAATGACATGGATCATTCTGTGGTGAACCAGCACTTTGTTGAAGAGTTGTTTCAGTTTGCAAGAAATCAGGATCCTGCCGCCGCGGATGCTGAATTTGATTTCGGGGATGTGTTAGATTTGGGAACGGGGACGGCACTCATCCCAGTCGAGTTGTGTCGACAAGATCATGAATGTCGCGTGATGGCTGTCGATTTAGCGGTTAGTATGCTGGAACTGGCAAGATACAACGTCGAAGCCGCTGGAATGATTGAGCGGATAACGCTAGCCCAGGTAGACGCCAAAAAAATGGGATACGATCGTGGAGCTTTCGATTTGGTGATGTCGAATAGCATTATCCACCATATCCCCGATCCTGTAATTTGCTTGCAAGAAATGGTACGAGTCACTGCTGAGGACGGTCTCTTGTTCATTCGTGATCTGATGAGACCTCAGGACGTTGAAACGCTTGAAGCGTTGGTGCTGGCCTACACGGGTAAAGAATCCGAATACTCGCAAAAGTTGTTCAGGGATTCGCTTCACGCCGCTCTCTCGCTGGATGAGATCCGCGATTTAGTGGCATCGCTTGGGTTTGATCCCAATTCTGTGCAGGCTACCTCAGATCGACATTGGACGTGGGCCGCAGTAAATCTTGGAGATGAGGCAGCTGCTGGTTGATTAGCGTGAAGGATTTAACGCTTGGCGATTTCAATTAGGGGCTTACTCAAGGCGACGTTTGAGCGCTGGTTGTTTGTGTGACTGAGATGGTGGGAGTTGAGATGAAACAAATCGTTGCCATCGTTAAACCATTTTTGGCGGAACGAGTGGTCGCCTCGATTGCTGGTAAGCAGGTGGAGGAGATCAGTATTCGAGAAGTCAAAGGGTATGGCCGCCAAAAAAACTATCTCGACCAGTACGGGGAAAATGAATATTCTCTGGCTTTTGTTCCAAAAGTTGAAATTTCCATTTGGGTTCAGGATGAGCAAGTCGAATCCATCATCGAGCAGATTGTTGCTGTTTCGAGAACGGGAAGACTAGGAGACGGAAAAATTATGGTGCTTCCCGTTGTCGAGCCAATTAATTTTTAATTAAAAATCGTGCTCCATTAGGCAAGTCCGGTTTGCGTCTCTTGCTTATCTTACAGGTGTCCAGCCTAACTTTTTCCACAAAGATGCGGCCGTTGTACAAGCCAAACCAGGCGATTTGAGATATGATTAAGTAGGCCGTTTGGCTTAAAGTCGTCTGTTTTTGACGTCTTAGTTACTGTTGGGTTGAATCGAGGGTAGGGTTGTGCAGAATTTTTCAAAGATGGTCATGCGAGTTTTTCCAGCGTTGATGCTTGGCGTGCTCCAGTTATCGCTGATTTCTAAGGCGGCGGCACAAGATGAGATTGATTTCGTAAAACAAGTCAAACCAATTTTGGAATCTCATTGCCTCGAATGTCATGGCGAAATTGAAAAAGACGGGGAGGAAAACGATTTTAAGATTTCTGATCGCGACGATGCACTTGATTTTATTGGATCCGATGGTGCTGAGGATAGCGATCTGTTTTACTTGATTGTCTCGGACGACGAAGATGAAATCATGCCTCCCCCGGAACATAGTAAGCTTACCGAAGCTCAGATTAAAGTTCTCAGGGACTGGATTGATCAAGGCGCTTCGTGGCCCGAGGATATCGAATTAGTCCTCAGTACGGAAAAACCATCGGTGCCGGAACAGGAAGTGCCGCCGGCGGGTGACGGAACGGAGCCTGCCAAGGTAACGCAGGAAGATGCTGCAACCGACGTTGGCAAAACAAGTGATGAGCAAGTGTTGGAAGTGGAAGAAGCCAATGCGGCAAAGGAGTTAGCCAGGCAAAACAAGCAGCTTTACAACGCTGCGGGTTCACTTCATCCAGCCGCGGTGCACTTACCGATTGGGTTGCTATTAGCCTCTGGTTTTTTTGCTTTCTTGAGTTTGCGTGGTAACTATGTGATGGGTGATTGTGCTTACTATTGCCTGTGGCTCGGTGCTTTTGGGGCAGTGGCGGCGTGTTTTAGTGGTTGGTGGTATAGCCCGATGGAGCATCGAGGTGCCGTGGCATCGTTGCAAGATTTACTTGATACTTCACAAGAAGTATTTTGGCATCGAACCGGTGGAATTATTATCACGACTTTCTCAATTATCTTGGCCTTGTTCGCGAGAGCTGCCAGAAAACGAGATGCAGAAGACGGCGTCTCCTGGAAGTTTGGCATGATCCTACTGGCTGTTTGCACTGGGTTGGTCGGACACAACGGTGGTGAGATGGCCTACCCAAATCAATACAAGGATTTGAATGCCGTCTACGAAAGATTTCTTGGCGACCCAACAAAAGAGGTGACGGATACCAAGAAGGATACTCAAACGGATACCGAGATGGATTCGGACGGCGGTTCGCGAGCACGGGAGAATTAAAGCTTTCGGGAGTTCCCTGGGAGCTGCTGTTTGCGAATCAATTAGCTTGCGTCGTGCCTAGATTGCTTCGCGTGAGCGCCAGCAGAGCCTGATTCGATAGTGTCGAACCCAGCTGGGCAGTGTGTGTATCAAGCTCATCAAGATATATTGCCCAGGTGTCAATTGCGGCTTGATTTTGCTTTTCATGGTTGTGGAGAAATTTCCACGCATCCGCTTGGCCTTTGAAAAATTTGGGACCGAGATATTCAACGACTTTGTAATAGTCTGGGTTTTGCTGCCAGTTGGAGGGCTCGAATCCAGGTGCTGGTTCGACCAGAAAAGCGTGATAAGTCGTTTTGGGTTTTCTTCTAGGCTTGGTCATACTCAAGAGTGTCCTTGCATGAGTTATGCGGTTGATCAGGTGATTGATCTGCATCAATTTTGCTTTTACCTAATTATTGGTGCAGGGTTGGACACATTTGGTCATTCGAGCAGCGTTGAGTTTAAAAATTTTAAGATTTTTGCACGCGTCTCAAATCCTCTGTTTTGAGAGCTGAATCGGAGGTCCCGAGGCCAGTTTTCAGATGAAAAGCGGGCCTTTTGCAGGTTTTCTTTGGGTTCGCGATGCGGTCGACCAGAACCTCGTTCGAATCGTGTTGGTCGAAATAGGGGAAATGATTAGGATCAAACTCATAGTTTGTTTGAATTACCACGGACGATTGATTGGAAATAGATGAACGCGGAGAAGAACCATTTAGGCGCTTTGACTGGAATGAGGTTCTTTGCAGCGATGGCGGTGGTTGTTGGGCACTTGGTGGCTGACCACAATCTTGACGGATTGGGGCGGTTTGGTCTGACTGCGTATTCGACGGTCGTTGCCGGCGCGGCTGTTTCCTTCTTTTTCGTCCTGTCGGGTTTTATTCTTACCTATGTTTATAAAGACCAGTTAACCTACGCGCGGGTTCCCAAGTTTTATTTCAAGCGTTGGGCTCGAATCTGGCCTCTCCACCTCGTCTGCTTAATTGTGACGATTTACGTCGTAGGGATGGCCACCATCGATTATGAAATGCTGGCAGTGAATTTAGCGCTGTTACAAAGTTGGGTTCCTGATTCAAAATGGGTTTTTTCTTTTAACGGTGTGTCTTGGAGCATTTCGACTGAAATGTTCTTCTATTTTATGTTCCCTTTCTTTTTGATCGGTGGGCAAAAGCGTTTTTGGATTAAGTACGTTCTTCTCTGGTTGGTCGTGTTGGCCGCCGTCAAGGGAATACAGATCCTTGACAATCAACCTGCCTGGGCCAGTTATGATCTTGAGCGTGCCTGCCATGTTAATCCGTTCTTGAGGTTGCCGGAATTTTGCACGGGGATGGGCGTAGGGTTTATTTTCTTTAATCGTGAATCGCAGCGCTCTCGTTCGTCATTTACTCATTCGGCGGTTGAAATTGCCGTGCTGATGTTGATCCCGGGCTTTTCGTGGGTGATGCGAGAATATGGAATCGTTGGTTGGGTGCGGCGCGCTGACTGGGGTGGTCCGGCGATGGCTTTGTGGGTGCAATACACGGCAATGGTTTTTATTTTTGCAATTGTGATTTACGTTTTTGCGAGATCTCAGGGCATCTTGTCTCAACTTTTAGGCAGTCGTGCCGTGGTGTTCCTGGGCGAGATTAGTTTCGCTCTCTATATGATTCACTACACCGTGATCATTGCGGTTGAAAGGCAATACGATTGGTCACTTGCAAATTACTCACCAGTGGCGGTTGCCGGGTGTGTCATCGTGATGTCTGTAAGTATTGCCGCGTTGTTATACAAGTTGGTCGAGATGCCTGCCAAAAACGCATTGCTTAGTCTTTATAGTCGGCAATTTAAAAAGGCGGCGATGACGTTTCCATTGGAATGGTGGCGTTGTTTGAAAACCCCGGTTGTCTGGGGAGCCTCGGTTTTACTTGCCGGCTGCACTTTGGTTATTGACTACAATCATCAGCCCATTTCGTCGGCGAATGAGATCATCGCGGCGAGTCACGCACCGTATCGCGATGTTGAATTTGGTAACCATATTCGTTTGGTTGGAGCGGAGGCGGTAGCGATGCGAGACGGGATTCGCTTAAGCTTCGTTTGGAGGAAGCAGAAAGATTTGGAGCGTGCACGATTTCTTCACTTATGCGATGAAAATGGAAAAATAGTTTCGCAGCTCCCTTCAGAAAAAAACCTGTTCGACGAAGCGAATTTTTCCGAGTTATTTGTTGAGACGTTCTTATTGCCAAACGATAGACTAAGCGATCCTAGAATTGTGAGTGTTGGAATCGGGTTTTATTCGGCGAAAGAAAACCCGGAAACGGGAAAGGTGTATCCAATGTTGGTGGCAAAGAAAGGCCCTCTTGGAATGAACCGGTGCCGGTTGAACGTTATCGTTCCAGAGCAAATGAAAAATTTGCGAAAAGAGATTGAGAGATTAAACGACGGGGCGGAATAGTTTTTACGCATCTGGTCGGGCAGGCAGCAAAACGTACCAAAGTTAAAAGCTTGCCTAGCAATTTACTTTTGGGTTGCATTTTCGATGCAGTACAAATTTCTTTTGCCGCGAAGAAATATTTGATTACCGACAATAGCCGGAGAAGCATCTATTTCCTCAGTAAGCGAATTGGTTGAGATGATTTCAAAGTTGGCAGAATTTTTAATGACGAGTGTGGTGCCTTCTCTTGAAGTGAGGAAGATGAAATCTTTCGTTGCCACCGGCGATCCATACATCTGTTTTAGCTTGGGTAGGCGAATTGGCAGCGGGTAACCTTCGTCAGTTTTGAAAATCGGCTTTCCCGATCTAGCGTGGTAGCAGTTGAGAATCGCGTTAAGAGATTTAGTGAAATAGACTCTATCTCCAGTAACCAGTGGCGAGGGGACGTAAGGCGTGTGCCGTTCGATGCGCCACTTGATCGCTTGCCCAGGGCCTATCATCGAATCGTTGATTTTCCCTTGGGAGCGGAGGTCGATAGAGAAGGCATCATTTCCCTGATAGCCCCCCATGCAAATAACGTGATCTTGATAACGAACGGGGCAGGGGATGGCGTTGAGTGTCGTTCCGGTCGTTTCCCAAATGATGTCTCCAGTTTCAAAGTCGTAGCTTCGAACCGCATTGGTACCGTTTGTAATTAATTGCGTTTTACCATCGATCGAAACAATCAGTGGTGTGGCCCATGTGGTCGGTTCGTCTCTTTGGTTTTTCCAAAGGGTGTTACCGTTGTTGGTATCTAATACAAAAATTTCAGACTGATTCTCCTGATCCCACATGACGGCAAGTTTTCCATCGTGATAGACGGGAGAGACTGCCTCTCCCCAGCCTCGTCTGGTTCGCATTTGACCTAGATCTTTTTTCCAGATTAAATCCCCTCTTAAGCTGAGGCAAAAAATACCGTAGGAACCAAAAGAAACATACAGGCGTTTGCCATCTGTTGTAGGAGATGAGGCGGCATAGGTTGTTGAAGGATGTCGTCCTTCGAAGGGGACAGATTCGGCAACAACTCTTTTCCAGAGGACGTCGCCGTTTCGGCGATCGAGGCTCCAGACAACGAATTCAAATACTCGATTGGAGGGAGTTGTTTTCGCGTCGGGGTGAAGCGGTGCGGAACGAGCACCGCGGCGATTTGTTTCAACGGCAGACAGTATGAAAACTTGGTCTTTCCAGACAATCGGTGTGGAGCTTCCCTCGCCAACGATCGGGAACTTCCATCGAATATTGGATTGATCATTCCAGCGAATTGGCGGATTTCCAGTTGCAGAAACTCCGGTTGCGTCAGGCCCCCGCCACTGATGCCAGTTGTTTTGCTTAGTCGTTTGGAAATCTTGTCCGCAAACGCAAGCTGACTCAGGTGCGATAAATTCGAAGGCGGTGGGGTAGCAGATTGAAAGCAATAGGAAGGCTGTGAATTGTTTCAATGTCATGAGTTGGTTAGGCAGCCAATATCCAAAGAACGTGGGGGGAACTCTCTAAATGAATTCAACTATCGAGTGCTCGCGCTGATTTCCTGATGAAGTTCCGCCATCAGTGTTTCAATGCCTCGGTCGATATCGTCTCCGAGTACCTCTTTGTAGCGGATCACACCGTGTTGATCGATTAGGTAAACGGTTGGCCAGCCTTCGACATTCCACTGCTTCGAGATCGGCCCGCGTGTTCCCCGAGGGCCATTCCAAAAGTGACGCCAGCTTAGATTCTCGCTGCGGACAGCATCGATTGCAGTTTGTTTTTTAGCGTCGCTATTGACCCCAATTAGCACAAATGGCTGGTCGGAAAGTTCCTGAGTTAGTTCCTGCTCGTGTCCATACATCGCGCGACAAGGTGGGCACCAATGGCCCCAGAAATCGAGCATGATGACTTTGCCGCGATAATCACTAAGTTTGAACGGAATTCCGTCCAGGTCAGCCCCTTCAATTTCGGGTACAGTCATACCAACCTGCAGTTGAGTCAACTCAAACAATTCGCTTGCAGCTTTCTCCCCAAATGTTTCCCGGCCTTTGTATTTGATTTCGCCGTACTGCTGAATGACAGAGTTTAAAATAGATGCAGTTTTTTGATTTTGTGCATCGGTACGCTCAGCATTAATGTAATTGAGCTGGGCAGAAGGCAGTTTCTCAGCAACTTGAGGATTGATCGCAATCGTTTTTCGGAACAAGGGAAGCTGCCCGAGGTATTGCGAGTAATTCAACATAACGCTCGCTTGCACTGGTCCCGGTTTCGCTTTTTCAATCATCAGATCGAACCAGCGTTCAATATCCTCACTCGGGACTTCTTGCTTTAACGATTCTGCAATTTTAGAGAGTTTGACTCGATCTGCATAACGATTTAGCAAATACTCCATTGCTTCACGTTTTAAAACGCCTTTTGTTTGACCGACAACGAACAGAGTCGCACTGAACGAAGCCTTTGTGTCCGGATAAGATTTTGCGAGTTCGAGGAAACGTTTTCCATATTTTGCCGATGGATCTTTGGTTGCCAGAATTCTAACTTGATCATCTTTAGATTCTAAGCTGGCAATTTCATCTCGCAGATCCTTGACTGATTTTTGGAATTCAGCCTGAAGGTCATCGTATTTCTTCTGTGCTTCTGCTTCTAATTCATCATTGTCCAGCGGAGGTGCTTCCGAAGATGGCGTTTCGGGTGTGACTACCGCAGGTGTTGTAGTTTCTGCGACGGTTGCTATCGGAGCATTTATTACGTTAGTCAATTCAGCTTGATCACTACAGCCTGCGATCAAAAGTGTGCATGCTAAGCAAAATAAACTACGAACCATAACCAGCTCCAACTTAATTATTTTCTTGTCCATTTGTTCCAGCTTGGGTGCTTCCAACAGTCTTGATCGGACGTTTCTCAATTCCAGATTATATCAGACAAAACTAATTTTGCGTGCCTGAATTTAAATTGCGACTTTAGGAAGAACTACCTAGTTGATTAATTGTGGCGAGTTGGGAATTGTAACCGACCGTGGGTTCATCAAATGACAATACGATGGGGGGGGCATCGCTGGTGAGGGCTCTTGTGAAATCTTCGCCCAAAATCCCATTAATTAAGGGGTTTTAGGTGTGTCCGCCGAGATGGAGTGATGGCAATTTCTGAAAATCTCTTTTTACAAGAGACTCTCGTAGGCGAAAATTTTAGCGATCCTGCTAGAATGAATTTACGGCGGCATATTGTATAAATCCCCGCGTTCTGAGGCCCCCCAAGTCAATCGAAGTCATGGAAGCGTTTTACATCCAAGGTTCTGATCCGATGAGTAGTTTGACTCATCTTGTTGGTCTCGTCGTTGTTTTATTTCTCTCGGTTCCGATGGTGATGAGCGCGCGGCGGTCGTGGTCAACGTTCTTGTTTACGCTGCAGTTCGCGTTTGCCTGCACGCTGTTGCTTACGATCAGTTCGATCTTTCATATGATGGCTGTCGGGACGCCTGCCAGAGACCTGATGCTTCGATTAGATATCGCCGCAATTTTTGTCCTGATTGCCAGTACGTTTACTGTCTTGCATGGTATTTTGTTCACCGGTTGGAAACGTTGGGCAATCATCAGTTTACTGTGGACAATTTCAGTCGTCGGCGCTGCACTGAGGTGTCTGTTTTTTCAAAGCATCCCGGGATACGTCGGCGATGGAATCTTTCTACTGATGGGTTGGATTGGCGCGCTTTCTGCTTTTTTACTGTGGAAAGATTATCGTTGGCGCGGCGTCGTGCCAGTAGTGATTGGAGGCGTTTGTTACACGGTTGGAGCACTAATGAATACGTTTGATTGGCCGCAACCGATACCAGGTATCTGGGGCTCCCATGAAACGTTCCATTTGTTCGTCCTGGCCGGTTTGGGAACTCATTGGGCAATGATTTGGAGTATTGCTGATGGTTCATTTCAACGCCGGTCACTTGCCTTGCGAAAGCCGGAAGAAACATCGGCCGCAGTTCAAGATTTACCTCGCTAGTTCACTATTCTGGAATTAGTCATTCCATCGAAAGATAGCCAGTGCAATCACGAACGGGATAATGCTCCATATCCCGATTACAGCTATTTCCGCAGTGAGTGAGCTAATTGGCTTGCCATCCATCATGAGGGCTCGCAGGGCATCGATCACCGGCGTCAGCGGAAGCAATTTGATAGCCGGTTGCACAATTTCAGGGAAACGCTCGTAAGAAAAGAAGATCCCACTGAGTGTCCACATCGGTAGCATGACAAGATTCATAAGGCCTGATGCTGTCTCCATCGTGTTGGCACGGGAGGCCACCAGTAATCCAATTGCCGCAAACTCGATGGCACCCAGAATGATGATTAGTAAAATGGAAAACCAGTTCCCATGAACTTCGACACCGAATAAGAAGTACGAGAAGACGATTAAGAGGATGATCTGAGGGATCATGAACACCAAACGACTTGTCATCATGGCAATTAAGAAATGGGTTCTTCGCATGGGGGTCGCCATCAATCGTTTGAGGAGTTTGCGAATCCGCATATCGACAATTGCATAACCGACTCCCCAAAGCCCCCCGCCCATCAATCCCATTGCCAGCAACCCGGGTACGAGGAAATCGACGTAGCTATTTCCGGGTTCACTGAACGTAACGTCGTTTGATTCAATCTTGTCTTGCCGCCCCTGCGCGGTTTGCAGTTCCCGATCAACAATGTTCCGAGAGGCCACGCTCCCCGGTCGAACAGGGTCATATTGATATTCGATGTTGTTAACTTGCCCGTCAATCGCCGTGATCATCAGTGTTGTTTTGCTCAATCGCAGGCGATCCAGTGCTTCCTCTCGCGAGACGATAGTAGGTTGCAGTTGTTCATCACTCTCAAGATACTCAAATATCAAATCTGATTTTGGTCCAGCAACAATGTCAACCTGGAAAACTTCAACTGGCTTATTTCGAAAAGCAACGCCGAGGACGACGACCATGAGGACTGGGAAAAAATAAACCCAAAACACCGCTTCGGGTCGACGCACAAACTCGCGTAACCGGGCGGTAGTAATTGCAAGGATTGGATGAGAGAACTTCATTTGCTGTTATCAGTCGATATGTAAAAGGTGCTTTTTGAGTTTTTCAAAGCTGACAATTTACCAACTTGGAGTTTGCTAAACGGGAATTTCTAACGTTATTCCAGAATAGTGAACTAGCGAGGTAAATCTTGAACTGCGGCCGATGTTTCTTCCGGCTTTCGCAAGGCAAGTGACCGGCGTTGAAATGAACCATCAGCAATACTCCAA